>OGRT01000523.1_pt1 | contig 42411 bp, 40 predicted proteins | sample 1553581 | NCBI WGS metagenome assembly OGRT01 (sample SAMEA2580113, study PRJEB22360) | human gut metagenome | biome: human gut; feature: human-associated habitat; material: faeces | place: Denmark | collected 2008/2010
GATATAAGATATGTCATTAGTTACTTTGGGCAGGACCAATTTTTTGAGGTTCTGCCCTTGATTGTATTATAATGCAGTTCCCAAGCGGTCAGCTTACAAAGTATGATATCAATTACCGCATCGTTGCTAACAAATGCAAAACTCAACAAATTGAGTCCTCTCAATTCAAAAAATATAAAATCAAATGGAAAGATAAACTCAAATATAAAGTAAATTTATTAGAAGAATCTATTTAATTACTACACGTGGGAAACAAGAAGATATGACCGTATCTCTACGCCATGTAGCCTTTTCTTCTCCAATTTGAATCTCATAAAAATTCTATTAAAAAGACGATTTTGGGATTAGTTCAGAGTTAAACTAAATCTCCTAAAATCGTCTTTTCTATAGATAACGTCTTTGTATAACTATTGCCAGATACTGATCTTACATATACTAGCTATACTGATCGTTCATCACCGGAACGCTACATAAATGTAACCTGCCATAATACCAATATGGAAAGGGAGACCTTATTACACCTCCTCCTACACTCAATACGTCTAAACAAGAAGAAGCTTTCGCTCGCATTATTGATTCATTGGTCTTATCTTTTTACCAATAGATTAATATTCATTTGCATGGACGCTTTGTGTATATGTCTTATTTGCAGTTTCGTTCTAATAATATCTTTAATAATCGTAACGAATCAGCTTTATGATAATGTACTGTGCTCTGTACCAATTGCAAATAAACAGCAAATCTCTGTTTCCCTCATATCAAGGAAAAACAGCATTAAAATAACATTTCTTTTTTTATCCGGAAGTTTTCTTAATGCTGCACTAATGCATTCATCATAAACAGAAACTTGTAATCCCATTACTGTGAAATGTTCTGCTATTGCAAATTCATCATGATTATACAGCATATTAGGTTCTTTTTGAAACAGTTCAGAAAAATCTATTTCACGTTTTCTCTTTTTCTCTAGTTCTTTAAAATAGTTAAGCTCTTCGCCGTGTAAAACCTTAATACAGTATGCACAAAACTGTTTTCGAACAATCTCTTTTTCTTCAGAACTTAGGTCCTTCAAAGGGAACACCTCCCTTCTGCATAAAGCCTTAATAAAAGCCAGTCATCTCTCCCTTTCACAAATATAAAAGGTCTAAAGTAATAAAATATCGAAAAATATGCAAAATAATCTATGACTTATTTTGTATTTATTCTTCTCCCCCATTGGTTGCATATCCTCGCCTCTGTTACACACTCCGCTCATACTATATCTGCTTTCTTTTTATACATAAAAAGAATACAACTTTTTCTGTATCTTCTTATAAGTCCTCGAATTGCCGATATATCCTTATTTTTCAAGGATTGTCGGCTTTTCGCATTTCTCAAAGCTACCGCAGAACTAGGGTTAAACCCTGCATATCTTCGCTCTCATTCGTTGTACATTTCGTTGTAAATCATGCTATCATACTTCTCATTTCTCGGTTTGCTCCAATCTCTGATGAATGAGCATACAGATTAAGTGTAAGCATAATATTTGAATGCCCCATGATATACTGTAAATTCTTTGGGTTCATGTTCTTTTGTGCTAATCTCGTACAAAAGGTATGCCTTAATGTATGTGGTGTTATCTTCGGTAATTTGACTTCATGTGTTTTGTTATACTTTTGAACCATTCTTTTCAATATGGTTTCATACATTTGTTTGTGTACAGGACTACCGCTTGTATTGAGAAACAGAAAATTTCTATAACCGTCTATCTCTTTGATATTTGATTTTTGCTTTCTTTTCAGCACTCGCTGAAATGCCTGCTCCGTTTCATCACTCATTGGCACTTTACGAATACCGCTCTTTGTTTTCGGTTCGTCTATATAATAGCCGTCCTTATCTTTGAGCAACTGATGATTGACACTGATTGCGTGATTTTCAAAATCTAAATCTTTCTTTGTCAATCCGCATAATTCTGATATTCTAAGACCTGTTTTCAACAGTATCAGTACATCATCATAATACTTCCGATAAACATTGTCATGTGCCATAAAGTCAAGCAATGCCTGTTCCTGTTCTTCACTCAATGCAACCTTTGGCTCGCTGTCGTCCTCAATCACTTCGCTTAACTTGAAATCAAAGGGATTTTTCCTTACATAATCATCTTCAATCGCCATATAAAACGACGCTTTCAACGAACGCTTGTAGTTGCTTATCGTTTTGTAAGAAAATCCTTTCTCTTTCATGCGGATTGCCCATTCTCTAGCGTCAGATGGTTTAATACTGTCAATGCTCCTAGAACCGAGTATATCGTCCTCTAAGGCTTGCATAAGGTATTTACGACCGTTTAATGTATTCTGCTTTACATTCGGTCTTTGAGCGTTCTTTTTGGCATATAACTGGCATAAGGTCATTTTACTTCCTTGTGTGTCGATACCGTCATACAAATCTCTTTGTATGATACGTTCCTTTTCCCTTAATGACAAATCATCACGCTTGCCCTTTGGTGTTCTGTCCGTAGACAACAGTTTCCAAGCATACACATATCTTGTCTTTCCCAATGCGTCCACATATTTATAAGTGTATCTGCCGTCTTTTCTCTGACTTTCTCCTCTCTGTAATATTCTGTTCTTGTTATCTCGTCTTTTTAATGCTGACATCTTTCTAACTTCTAACTCCTTTCAAAGTAAGAAAGAGCCTTGTATATACGACTTGATACAATCATAACACGCACAAGGCTCTTTTTCACTAGATTTGTTCCAATTTATCTATGACTTTTTCAAAATTCTTTTTCTTGATAAGCATACGGTTGCCGTTCATAATGACACATTCTGCTTTATGCTCATTGGCAACTTGACGCAGTTTATTCTCGCCAATGCGGAAATAACTTGACGCTTCTTCAATGGTCATCAGATAGCGTTCCCATAGTGGCATACTCAAATCGTGCATAAACAAGCACCTCCTTTCCATAAAATGATTTTCTAAGCAATTCAACGGCTTTTGTCATAGCCCACAGGAGTTCCACCTCTGCATAGTTCTTATGTAGCCGTACCCATTGCGTGCGACGCTCTTAACGCTCAAGCTGTGGCTGTACGGGAGTATCATTATCTGACAGGACAGGTCATGGCGGTAAAAGAGGACAAGTCTTTTGCATGAACACAAACAATATTCGCTCGCTTTTGCAGGGGAAAGGTCATGGCGTATCTGTTTCAACGGCTCACTGTCTGTCAAAGGTATTGAATTGCTTTATTCAGTTGTCAAAGAACGATTGAAAGAAGAAAAGTATCTTTCCTATATACCGCGTTGGAAAAGAGGGGAAGTGTAACCAAAACCCAAAACTTTTTCATTCTTTTCCGTTATCAATACAAATGGAACGGTACATTTTGACAATCATTGGTCGATTTTCTTCTTTTCGCATAACACTGTCCACCAAATGACGATTTGTATAATTTGTTAGAAAAGAATTTGATTTTTTCTTCTTGTTCCAACATTCGATTGAAAATACTTCTTTCGTTCCATATCTGTACAGAAAATGTTGATTTACTTCCATATCCACAAAAATAATCAAGTTCTTCTTTCGCACCATATAGGGAAATGAAAGTGTCATTTGCTAAGTTGAAAGCGAAAATAATTGATATTTTTTCTTCTTCTGCATAACACTGTCCGGCAAAGTCCGATTTGCGACATATTTCAGAAAACTTTTTTAACTTTTTCACTTCATATCTGTACGGCAATGGTGCATTTGTTAAGTTGAGAATGAAATAAATTGAAGTTTTTTCATAACCTAACTACCCAAGCCATATCCAAACTGCCAACTATGCAATGACATTCTTCTTTCACTTCATATAGGGAATGAAAAGGTTGATTTGCTTCCATATTTGCGAAAATAATCAATATTTTTTCCTCTTTCATCTAACACTGTCTACCAACCGCCCAATCATTAACCAAATTTGAAATTTTTAGAAAACTTTTTTCTTCTTTCACGTCATATAAGGAATGAAAACATTGATTTAATGACTTATTTTCATAAAAGTTAGATTTTTTGTTCTCACAACATATCTGTACGCAAATTGAAGTTTTGTTGCAGATTTTCCAAAGAAATTAAAAAATACCGTCATTCTCTTGTGGAACAGCGGTATCTATTCTTTCTTCTACGGTTGATTTCTCTAATTGTAATAAGTGTTTATGCTTGTCTTTGAGTTCTGCCTGTTCTATCATGTCATGCAGTATCGTTGTATGGTTCTGTTTATCAAGTTCCTGCAACATTTTAATTGTCGGTGCGACTTGTCTTTGTACCCAGCTTATCGCTCTTTGTAGGGTGTATGGTTCAGGCTGTGTTGTCAATCGTATGCTTTCTCTGTTTTCCCCAATAAACCATGCCCAATCCTCATCAAGTTCCCATGAGCCTTTTGGTAAGGTATCATCATGTTTTAAAAAACGGACATAATGATTGATGATAGAAAAGGCGGTATGCTCTGCGTCATAATAGGTCAGTAAATCAACCACTGCATAATAGGCTCGTTCATTCTTCAAACGTATCTCAAATCGGTTCTTAATCTCACTTTCATCAAGTTCAATTCCTTTTTTGACGGATTGTTCATAGTTCTTTTGATAGATACACATATATAATTCACTGCTTGTTGAACCTAGATAAAGTGTTTCGCCTGTGTTCTGTGGTATATCATGACCGCATTTTTCTGTACCGTCATAGCCCTTTTGATTACGAAATAAAGTCATACATTCGCCAGCCTTATATTTTGCCTTTAATTTGGGAATATCAAGTATTCCTGCTCGGTCATTGATTGCTAAATCAAGTCGTTTCATCTTACCGCCTGCCGTTAAACAATCAAGCATGAAGTCATACCAACTTCTTTCCTGTGCAAGCAGGTAACTTTCCATTTGACGACACCCACGACCTTTCAATTCTAACAACACCCCTAACTGTTCATTTGTAGAACACATGATACTGATGTCGCCGAGAACATACTGACTTTCATATCCGTACTGTCCATAATCTTCAAGGAGCATATAATCTGCTTTTAATTGCAATACATCACGAATAATCGCTAATGCGTTAGTAGTAGGAAAACGGACACGAAAGTAATCAATCAATAGGAATAACGGTTCTTGTGGATTGAAACGCTCAATCTGTTTTTCTATCGTTTCTTTGAGTTCATCAGAGGGAACGACTTTTCCATTTTCTATTTGATTGAAATAGGTTCGACTAATGCCACAGGCAACGGCTAATCTTGTTTGTGTTACGCCGTATTCCTCACGCTTTTGTTTTAATTCTTCAATAAAGTTCTTATCATTCATTTAAAAATTCCTCCAATCAAAAAAGGCAACTACCATAATTGATAATTGCCTGTACTTAAATTTCTGCAAAAGAAAAAGACAATCAATTTCTTATTTGAAATCAACTGTCTTTCTCATGTTTCCTATTTAATTTTCATGTGTTAAATGAGTACTTTTTACTTAACACCCTCAAAAATGCGGTTTTGCCTTATAAATACAGCGTTTCCGCTTTGCAATGTCTATTGTTTCTTGTTTTTTGTGCCCCCCTTGTTAGATAACGGGGGCTTGATAATCGCTCGCCACAGGCTCGCTCACAGACGAAGTGAACCAGCCACTTGCAAGACATGGCAGAAAAATCTGAGAGATTTTCCTGCCACCGTGTCTGGATCACTCCATCTTTGCAAGAGATTTTGAGCGTATCTTCCACATAAACTGGGATTTGTTAATCGAATTTTTCAATGTTTATAGTAGCAATCGCAGATTGATTTGGTTTACCAGTAACAAGGTCTTGCGGTGCAGGTACTAACATCATAAAACCGTCTTTCCCATATCGTCTTTCATAACCTTGTGCATATTCCTTATCAACAGAAATATGTTGCACTTGTCCGATAACCATAGCCGTAATTCCAGCTCCACTTAAATCCTGTACTGCTTTTAAAGTACATTCCATGTTAATAAAAGCCTCTTGAATAACTGGTGCATGAATTGTCTTAGCATTGGAAAGATTAAAATGTCCTACTTCAAACTCATCTGTTTCAATATCATTATTATTGATTGTGTCTACCAAGTTATCATAATAACTTATTGGCAAAAAGTTGATACAAAAGCATTTTTCCCTTTTAATGTTGGCATAAGTATGAGTGTGCTGATATAGATTTCCCATCACAGCAAAGAAAGCAGTTTTATCTCCATGAAAACAGCTCCACGAATGAAAACAGATATTTGGTTTCTCGTTTTCTTTCCATGTTGTAATTGCAAACAAAACCGCTGGTATTCCTGCGGTTACTTCAAAATGTGAAAACAATTCAAATTCTTCTGGATATGAGGGTTTGAAATACTGCGGAAAATCTTTCCAAATCTCTATTTTCATTGCGCCACCTCCTACAAAAATTCCAATCTATTGCTCTCTATATAAATTGGAATTGTCTATTTGAAGATAAATCTATAAAGTGCATAGACAATCCATATAATCCAAGAAAAAGCCCACAAATCAAAGAGAATACTTACTGTTAAATAAACGATAGCAACAGCGATTGCTATTATCCAATTTTTCTTTTTAGTATATTCCATAATCAACCACCTCCACAACTGCCAATCTATACTAATAGTATATCACGTTCTTTTAAGCATTGTCATTTCTTTTCTGCTTTTGAAAAGTTACTTATCTGCCTATGATTTGTAAAGGGTGCTGTTCGGCATTGCTTACGCAACAAACCCTTGACAAACCACAGACTAATAAGTTTTAGAACAATCAAGCAGAAATGAAATAGTCTGCTGTTTCACGGCATAGAAAAGACACTCAATTTCAAGTGTCGTTCTTCCATAACTTTGTATAACTTTCTATAAGTCGTTACATAAGGCTCTTTCGTTTGTTGTAAAATAGTTGTAAATCGCTTGATATTTTCTTTTTCAAATCTCTCTAAACGCTGCATTTATGCGGATAATTTGCATTTTAGCACTGTTTTTTTTTCGAAAACGAAGCGTTGGTTTATAGATACTATGATCTATCTTTCAACGCTTCGTTTCATACTCCTGCTAATGAGCACTTCTAAATTGCTTTTCAATGATTCCTCTCTCTAAAATTTAATTTGGTACTCCTTATACTTTATTTTTCCAATGACTAAAGTAGCCACGATTAAGCATAAGCTCAAAAAGACAATATTTAGAAGCTCATCGTAACCAGTTGCTCCGATGCAAACACAAAGAACTGCATCAATAACAAAAATTTTGTACAATTTTTTAGAAAATACTATGTATTCCTTTTGGGAAACCGGACGATCAGAGTTAATAATGGGACCAATCATCCCTATTACTAATTCTAAAATTAGTATCAGAATCATGATCAGCTCCTTACTGATATTAATATGGCTGCTTAATATCATTACTCCCATTAAAGTACAAGCCGAAAAAAGCAAGCAACATAAATATGATTCTGAATGATAACCACCTGCTAGTGTCCTTATTGGAATAAATGTGCTAAAAAAAATCAGTCCTTCCAACATCATATCCATTTTGTACAAAATCAAAATACTGATAAATACGTTAGCACCCACTTCAAGCGCCGCTTCAATACCAAATTGAATAATCTCTTGTTCCGATTTTTCTAATGCATATTCCTGATTGATGCAGGCCATAATATGTTCAACTAATTGTTTCATATTATTACTCTTTCATTCTTAGTGCTTCAGGATAGTGTGGCTGATGATAAATATAAAAGCAACATCCAAACTGTGACAGAACTGATAAAAGTCCTCCTGCAAGCATAAATACGCTTAGAGTAGTTCTCCTCTTTAATAAAGAATCTAATGCTTTTTTTAACATGTTTTCATCTCCTTTCACCATAGTATCCTAACTGTTCCTATGCATTTCTAACCTAATATGTCAAAAAAAAGTCTATATATGTAATATTTTTCTTTTCACTCTATACAGGATATTTATTTTTCTATATAGAGTATTTCCTGTTCCGATTTTTAGTAAACTAAGATCATAAATCTTCGGGAGCGATAGTACTATGAAAATACGAATTAGAGATTTAAGAACCTCCAAAAAAATAACGCAAACTTCATTGGCTCTTGCTATAGGTTGTTCACAAAATGTAATTAGTAAAATCGAATTAGAATACTCTGTTCCTGATGCAGACATTCTATGCAAAATTGCTGACTATTTTCATACTTCTGTTGATTATTTACTGTATAGAACTGATCAGAGATATAGCTTGGCCCCTGAGTCATCTTCATTCAATTCACGAATAACTGAATATATGTTCAAACTTCAATCCCTTACTCCCAAGGAAATAGAGTCCATTTTTATTATAATTGACGGATTGCTGGATAATGAAATAAAGAGGTGATATTTTGTTACGAATCGCAATTTGCGATGATGATCTGCCTATTAAAAGCGAGATCGAGTCGCTGCTTTTAGATATTATGCAAGATTATTGCATTAAGATGGATATCGACATATTTTTCGATGGCAAAACCTTATATCAGCAAATTCAATCTGGAACAAATTTTGATATCATTTATATGGATATTGAAATGAATGATGTAGATGGTATTCAAGCAGCCCGTCTAATTCGTGCTCAAAACATACCATCTATCTTAATATATATTTCGGCCTATGAGACTTATTTCAAACAACTTTTCGAAGTAGAACCGTTTCATTTTATTTCTAAACCAATTAATGTACACCTTTTTTACAAATATTTCATGGAAGCTTACAAAAAACTAACCTCTCAATTACAGTTTTTTACATTCAGTTTTCATCAAAGATATACTAAAGTCCCCATTTCAGAAATTATGTATTTTGAAAGTCGTGGACGTACCATCTTGATTCATACAACTACAATGAAGTACCGATTTCTAAGTAAACTCGATATTATTGAAAATTATATGCTAGATAATGAAATACATTTTTTACGGATTCATCAGTCTTATTTGATTAATCCATATCACATTCGTTCTATTACCCTTTCAAACATCGAAATGGTCGATCATAGTATTCTTAGTATAGGGCCTAAATATCAAGCTCAAGTGCGATTACAATACTTATACATAGTTGAGGAGTTATAAATGTTTATTTTGGTAATTTACATATTTCATTTTTGGTTATTACACGCTTTTTTTAACTGTTTTTTCGTTTCTAAGAAGCATCAGTCCTTTTCTCTCAAGATAATAGCATGGGCTTGCTTTTTTATTGTACAGCTTTTTATTTCTAGCCAGATAACGTATCCTTTAATCCTATTCACTTTTAATTGCTTTGTTACAATATGTCTGTGCCGCTTACTCTATCTAGCACCCTTAAAAAAGCTACTCTTCCTGTCCATCACATTTTGTGCTACCGGAATGCTCATTGAAGTAATCGTATCTCTGGTTATGCAAATTATAGGCGACAACATAAATAGCGGTTCCATTTTAGGTGCCGTTCTTTCAAAACTTGTTTTGCTTGCTTTTGTTCATAGCATATCTATCATACAAACTCAGAATAGCCGCCGAAGCCCTGCATTATCATCCTGGATATTATTATTATTTATGACAATTTCTAGTATAGTCATAATTCATACTTTATACCTTTTTAATCAAACAAGTTCTTTTCTTGTTTTTCAGGTGTTATCCTTTTTGAGTATTATCTTACTTTTATTCATTAATGTTGGCTTTTTCCTTTTTGATGATAAATTAAGCAAATATACAGACATGAAAGTGGAAAACTCTATTTTATCTCAACAGCTTAAACATTACGAGGCATTGCGCGCTGCCAAAGAAGAGCAGATTAATTTTTTCAATCGCGAAAAACATAACCTCAAAAATCAACTTCTCTCAATTCGAGCCTTTGCCTTAAAAGCTGACTCCTCAGCAATTATAAATTTCATTAATTCATTACTTAAAGACCCCGACTTTGGTCTTACTCCATTTTCAGTATGCGAAAATCTTATATTTGACGCGATTATAAGCTCCAAAGTCAATGTAGCTAAAAACAATAAAATCAAATATACATGGGATATAGATGTCCCGCACTGCCTTCCATTTAATGATACTGATTTATGCGTTCTTCTCGGAAATGCTATTGAAAATTCCCTTGAGGCTTGTTTAAATGCTAAAAGTACCAACAAATTCGTTCATATTGCAGCTCACTATAAACAAAACTGTTTGTATATGCATATTGAAAACACTTATACTCATCAACTAGTGAAATCAGGCAGAAAATTTTTTTCAACTAAAAGAACGTCTCGGTTACATGGCTATGGTTTACCATCAATACAGCATGTTGTTAATAAATATGATGGTGTGTTACTTACAGAAACCAAAAATAATTTGTTTGAATTAAAAATTATTTTATATCCAACTTAATCATTTATCCAAAAAAGAATATATTAACTCAATTATTTCTATAACAATTTCTTTTTTTGGTTCTTCAAATAGATTAAGTATCCTCTGTGCCTCATCGTATATCTTACCTCGATATTTACCAAATAGTATGTAATCAGAATTGGTGTCTAACGCTTCAGCAAGCCTATACAGAGTATCGGCCGAAAATCCTTTTTGTCCATTCTCGACTTCATACAGAAATTTAGGAGATATATCGGCTAATTCTGCCAAATGTTCCCTCGTATAATGTTTCTCTTCGCGTAAAAATCGTATTTTGGAACCTGCTTCATAATATATCTTTTTCATTTGTATCACTTCCATAGATAAATGGTACTTCATTTTTTTCTAATTAAAAATGAACTATTGTTAATATTTATACTGCCATCGTACCTATTCTATACATTTTTAGATGTATTTTTTTAATATGTCATAAAAAACAGGGTATCTGATAAATTCTCAACTCTCAAGTCTTATGCATCTATAATAAGATATTATAAATTATCATCAAATAATCCGCATTGAGTATTCCGGGCGGTTTTGGTTCTTCCGCATATTTTGGTATAAAGTATGGATTTTGAGCCTCATACCTGATAAAATTAATATAATTAAAATGAAAGAAGGAATCTTGAAATACCCACAAATTCTTCACTTGATTTACAATGATTTTATCCAGATGAGCTTGATATGGTTTCAATTGAAGAAGATCCTGATGAAATAAGACTACATATGCTCTCCAGATCAAAATCTTTTTGCTGTCCAAAATGTGGTGAAGAACTGCGTAAGCTGCATGCTACCCATCACCGGACAGTTCAGGATCTGCCGATTCTCGGGAAGCGTGTTTTTTTGGATATAAGAGTACATGATTTTCAGTGCCAAAATCCCATCTGTGAAATCGGTGCATTTTCCGAAACATTTCATGGTTTCTTAAACCATCATAGCCGAATGACAGAGCGGCTTATAGATTTCGTTACAATACTTGCTCTCGAAACCAGTTGTGAAGCAAGTGCTCGTATTATGCAGGCTATGCATGTTAAGATTAGTGGTGACACAGTAATCCGTATGCTTTTGAAAAGATACCAGACGCAATCCCATATACCTTGTGGAAGCCATATTGGTGTAGATGATTTCGCTTTTAAAAAACGACATACTTATGGGACGATTATTGTTGATGAAAATTCCCATATTCCTGTTGCTGTTCTGGAAGGACGGGATGGATCTGCCCTAAAAGCATGGCTGACTCAGAATAAGCAGGTAACAACAGTGACTCGTGACTGCGCATCTGCGTATGCAAAGGCAGTGGAAGAAATCCTTCCGGATTGTATGCAGATTGCAGACCGGTTCCACTTGCATCAAAATCTCCTGGAGGCAGTAAAGAGTGTAATAAATTCAACAGTGCCAGTGGACATAAAAATTCCTAAAGATGCTGCTTTACCTTATGCAGAAACAGCGGTTTCGGACACTCTCGTGGAGAGCAGTAAAAAAAATGTCTGAGGCTGTGGATAATTCAATAGAATACAATAGAATACAATCCTAAAAGTGTACAACTATATAATAACATTCGAGAATACGCCGCTGCCGGATACAGCAAAAGAGAAATCGCTAAAATTTTGCATTGTGGACGTAATACAGTCACTAAGTATCTTAATGGCGACTATGAATCCCTATGCAAAAGAGATTATCGGAGCGGCATGGATCAATTTTATGATGATATTATAAAAGAGCTAAATGCAGGTGTGAGCAGAAAAGATGTCTATTGTCATCTGCTCAAAAAAGGTTATATGGGTAAGCATTCGGCTGCCTATGATTATATGAATAAAATCATAAAACGAGAGCATATTGATATAGCTGTTTATAAAAGTTCTTCTGCAGAGGTTATTCAAAAGCGAAAGAAACTGCAACAATATGACCATATTTCACGAGCAGGCATTTTTCGTTTCCTGTGGATGAACTCTGACTTGAGCAAGGCACATTGTACTTATATTATGGAGCATTATCCTAAAATCCGTCAGTTAGATATATGTATCCGTGAATTCCGGAATATCTACAATCAAAAAATATGGTGCTGCTTTATTTATTCATTGAAAAGTATAAACTATCAGAAATACAGGAATTATCCCGCTTTGCAGAGGGGCTTGAAAAAGATATTGAAGCAGTCGAAAATTCGGTTGCAAGCCCGCTGTCTAATGGATTTGTTGAAGGAACAAATAATAAATTAAAAATGGTAAAGCGTACAATGTATGACCGATGCAGCCGTCAGTTATTAGAAGCAAAACTTATGTATCGCCCTAATGTATAAATACCAAAATATGCGGAAGAGCCCCGAAGTCACGGAATACTCAATTGACAGGAATCGGGATCAGACTACGATCTTTGGGTGCCGTTCTTCAAAAGCTCCGCTGGGATTCAGGGATAATCCATCGCACAGCCAGTGAATCTCTTTGAGAGTCACTTTCCGCAGTTCATCCGGTGTATCCGGCCAATGGAAGGAATTCCGATCCAGACGTTTCATCAGGATCCAGAATCCGGATCCGTCCCACTGGAGAATCTTGATCAATGTGCGTCTGCGATTGCAGAACACGAACATACAGCGGGAGTACGGATCGAGATGGAATTTCAGTTTGATAATTGCGGCCAAACCGGTATAGCTTTTACGGAGATCGGTCACTCCGCACGCCAGATAGACGGTTGTGTTTCCAGAGAAATCAAGCATAGTTCTTCAACGACTGCCAAAGCGTAGTCAGTAGCCTGGCTGGGCAGTCAGCGCCAATTTCAATCCGGATATTTTCCGGAAGAAGGATCGTAACAGAATAATTTCCTGTCCCGGAGTTCAACTGCAGCTCTTGTTCCGAAGGCAGCTTTGCGAACACCAGATCAGGTTCAGGTTCTTTTCCCGGTGCTTCTGACGGAATCTTTCGGATCCAATAGCCCAAAGTAGACTGGGGGATCTTATTCTGCTGACACCAGTCTTTTCGGGATAACCCGCTTTCCTGGAAAGCATGGATCCGATCTGTCCAAAGATTAGCTTTTGAGATTACATTATTATTCATATCCATTGGTATTACCTCCATCATTTGAGACCATCTTATCAAATGCAGGAAAGGATTTGAAGATACGGATGATTACCTACTTACCTTCAAACTTAGATTTTCTCACAAAAATACTCCCTTCTAGATAACAAGTTTTTTTATACTTGTCTATCTAGAAGCAAGCATATCAAATTGATTTTATTATATAAAACCTTCCGTTACATATTTATTGAAAATCAGTACACGGTAAATCATAAGTACCCGCGTATTTTTTGACCGCCGTTCCCGGCGGCCGGTTTACACATTTGTTGTTTTTGTTTTGCTCCGGCAGATTTCCGGCAGCTGTTCAGACCATGGAAGCAGGTCTTCCATAAAACGGTAATCCGTATCTTCCTGATGGTCCTTCATCACAGTCAGGACGTATTCCAGATAGCGGAAAGGATTCAGGTTATTCGCTTTCGCTGTTTCTGTGATGCTGTAGACGATCGCACTGGATTTCGCGCCGTCGATACTGTCGATCAGCTTCCATGCATGTTTGTGCAGGCAGAAGCTGCGCAGCGCGCTTTCCGTTGCGTTATTATCAAGCGGGACTTCACCGTCACCAAGGAATACTTTTCATGCCTCTTCCTGGTTGATGCAGTAGTTGATCCCTTCCAGGGTTTTACCTTTGATCAGACGGCCGGATTCCTTGATCTCTTTTGCCCACGCAAAGAAAGCCTCTACCAGAGGTTTGAGGTTGATCTGCCGCTGTTTCCTGCGGTCGTCCGGTTTCAGATCTGCAAGCTGGTTGTCCAGATGATAGATCGCTTCATAGGCGACCGTTTCTTTGGCTGCCTCATGCTCCTTTTTCGGCAGTGCTTTCAGGGCATCTGCGAAATACCTTCTCGCACGGGTCCAGCACCCTGCAAAGACGATGGCTCCGGTTTCCCGGTCCAGCTTCCGGTAGGTGGAGTATCCGTCGCAGATAACGACACCGGTAAATCCTTTCAGGAATTCCCGGGGATAGTCTACTTTCCGGGTCTTCTGGTATTCATACAGGATGATTGGGGTATCCCCATATCCCTTTCCTGTCCGGTAGACCCACATGTAACTCTTACTGTTCGCCGGCCGCCCATCCTTTGATACCTTGACCGGAGTCTCATCGGCCTGCAGCACATGGAAGCGGTACATCCTGTTATGAAGGTAATCATAAAGGGGTCCCAGATACCGGTCGGCACACTGGATCACCCAGTTGGCCATCACCTGCCGGGAGATGTGAATGTCATTGCGCAGGAATTCCTAGCTGATCCGGTATAAGGGAAGGCCGTTTACATACTTGGCATTCAGGATGCTTGCAGCCAGGGAAGGGGTCAGGATGCTGTTTCGGAGCAGCTCCTTTGGCCGGTCTGCTTTCACGATCGTCTGGTTGTCCTTTCCGGCATACACAGCCACATGGTGTTCTTCAACTGTGTAGACTGCCGGCTGTACACAGACTCTTTTATAGACTTCATCCGGAAGCTGTTTCCAGCCAGCAGCGCCAAAGATCTCCTGCAGCTTTTCTTCCGGAAGGGTATGGGGAATGACTTCTACGGGAAGATCCTTAATATCTTCCTCGCGTTTTCCTTTTTTCTTCCGGCGCATGACCTGGATCACATCCTCTTCTGCGGGCTCGACGACATAAAGCGTCTCGGTCAGTGCTTCCGCTTCGTTAAAGATGAGCTCCAGTTCCAGTTGCCCGGCAATCACATCCAGCTTTTCGGAAGAGCGCCCATAACGGTGGTTGTTTGCAGACACGATCTGCTCGATCAGGCGTTCCATGTTTGTATTCAGTTGGGCCAGCTGGTCCTGCATGGACAGGATCACTGCAACGAGTGTTTCCCTGCTGAAACTGTTCAGTTCTTCCGGTAAGTAGATCTTCGTCATGTTCGGTGCTCCTCGTTTTTGTCTTGCTGGGACTATTGTACCGCAAACTAAAAGAAAAAGCGAACCGAGCGAAAAATGAGTCCGTCATTCTTACCAAAGGATAAACACTCTGAAAAGCCGAAAAAACTATTAGTTTTTTCAGTTTTTCAGAGTACTGATCCACACATCAGCCGATCGCTGTGGAGTACTCTTAATGGAATGAATGGTATGAGATCCGGATGTGGATAACTCTCCACGTATCTGTGTTGGCGAACCGGAAAAGATTTTTAAATTTCTCCGTTTTGCACAACGCATCACAGGAGATCGCCGGGCTGCACTTCCTGGATCGGATGTCTGGATACGATCTCCAGCCCCTGCATCAGCGCCCGGTATTGTTCCGGCGTGATCTCCAGAGCCTCTTCTTTTGTACGGGGCCAGCTGAAGCCGCCAAGCTCCAGCCTTTTATAAAGGAGAAGGAATCCGTCCCCTTCCCATACAAGCCCTTTAATGCGGTCACTGCGTCTTCCGCAGAACAGGAAAAGGATATCCTTTTCGTATGGATCCAGCTGGAAGTTGAATTTCACAATGGATGCCAGCCCGTCAATGCCGCGCCGCAGATCTGTATAGCCGGCAGCAATGTAAACCTTCCGGAATCCGGATGCGTTATTCAGCATCGAGGATCCCTCCTATCCGGGAGAGCAGTTCTGCCGAGGCTGAATTCGAGATCTCCAGGACAAGTTTCCCTTTCCGGATCACAAGATCCGGATGGAAAACGGATGATGCATCTGGCGACACAGCAGGAAATTTAATCTCAGCGAAAGATACCGACTGCTTAACGGCAGATAACTGTCCTGTCTCTGTAACTGCAGGCAGGGACGGATTCTGAGAGGCTTCATAAGCTTCCCGGCGCAGGATGCGCTGCCAGTAAAAGAACTGTTTCTCGGAGATTCCGTTTGCCCGGCACCAGGCGGTCTTTGACATTCCACTGTTCATACATTCATTCAGGATCCTGGCCCAGTGCTCTGCACGGACCTGATGCGTGATTTTATCCATGGCGCTAACTCCTTTAAAAAACTTGTAGTTTTCTGGAGTTATTATCTCATGGAGCGGGGTTTATGGCATTCCGAAGAAATTCAAATTAGCCTCTTGTCCAAAGTGGTTATTCTCTCCATCCTTTTCACTATTTCCTTAATGAAAAAATTATTGATTATGAACTATATCTTTTATAATTGCTTCTATGCTTCTATCTGATATAACAACATCTTTAATTGATAATTTTTTTCTAAGTAACCAAAGTAATTCTACCGGATCGTAGCTCTCCGTATCATATTCAATCTGAATATGATCTGCCTCTACTCCCACAATTTTAAAATTCGTCTCTTCTAAAATCGCACAATTAACCTCATTATTTCCTTCACATTTTATTGAAATAGTCTTATACCTATTAAACTCTTCTCTAACATTCTCTATTGGCGAATCTAATATAATCTTTCCATGATTAATTAAAATAATTCTTTTACACAAAGTTTCTATATCTTGATAATCATGCGAAGTAATAACAAAAGTTACCTTTTTTATGTCATTTAACCTTTTTATAAATGCTCTGATACTATCTTTAGATTCAGTATCCAGACCAATTGTAGGTTCATCCAAATAAACAATCGATGGATCATGTAAAAAAGCAGCAGTGATGTTACTTCTAACTCTTTGCCCTAAAGATAATTGTCTTTCCGGCACATTTAATAACTCTTTCAAATTCAGGACATTTACAAATTCTTCAAGATTATTATTAAACTGAACGTCAGGTATATTATATAATTTCTTTAGCATTAAAAAAGAATCTTTAACTGGTACATCCCACCACAATTGGGATTTATTCCCAAAGACTACACCTATATTTTTATTATTTTCCAATCTATGCTCTAAAGGGGCAATTCCATTTACATAAACTGCTCCACTAGTTGGCTGCAAAATTCCTGACAACATTTTTATTGTCGTAGATTTTCCGCTTCCATTTGGGCCGACATATCCGACAGCTTCACCTTTTTCGATCGTAAAACTAATATCATTCACTGCTTTAAATTCTTCGTACTGTCGCTCAAACATACCTTTCAAAAAATTATCATGCCTTTTTCTTCTCTTATATATTTTTTTTAAGTTCTTTACTTCAATTATATTTTCCATATATTCTTGCATGGTGTTTATAGAAGTTCAAACACCATTATTTCCTTTCTTTTTGATCTGGTATCATGGTTTAGGTACTACAGCCTTAAATTTGTGTCCTACAACCCTAATTACTCTATAGAAGCGTGTAACCCCTACAATCATCTAAATTAGTTATATATTGTATTACCAGAAACATTTATACAAAAACTTGTTTCACTCGAATTTGCATTGATAATCATAACTAGATCTTACAGTATCAAACTTTTTGGAAAAAGGTACTACATTTATAACTTAACTTTAGCGCTCTCAAATAATACTGATAATATGCATATGCTGCTCTTCAGACTTACTTCCCTCGAATCTGACACACGATCATTAGTCATAAATCTGAAGGCATTATATTAACAAACTTCTTGCTAATTTATACTCGGATTTCCACACCTAGCCTAATTCCCTTAGTTTCCAGTACTATTATAACTCCTCAATCCTTTTTTCCAAACATTTATAGCAATAAATCCAATGATAATAGAAGTACAAAAAACTATTAGCGGTATAGGCAATGTTTCTTTTTGGCAAATATACATTGATGGATAATATGCAACAAAAGCAAAAGGCAGAATAGCCGTAAGCAATACCTGCACTCCAAATGAAAAAACATTCAAAGGATATCTTGCTAATTCACGTACTGTTTGAACAAAGATTGCTATAGACTCACCTCGAACCAACCAAAAATTCAAACAATTAAAAATTAAATATATACTTGAATTAATTATAAATCCACATATTATCATTTCAATAGTACATATAGCTAGTTGCCAATTCCATACAACGCCAACATGATTTGCGAAAAAAAGAAACATAAAAAAACTCAATCCAAAACTAACAACGGCTGGCAATTGAATCCTAATTCCTAAAACTTGAATCAGGACCGAAGTGGGACGCAGAATCATATAATCTATACTACCGCTTCTTACAAATTCGCCTATCTCCCACACAGCATCCCCAAACGCTTGACTCAACGCTTCTGTCATTCCTCCAAAAGCAAACAACAGACATAATTCCCAAATTGTCCATCCACCTAACTTTCCCATAGTATTCGCAATAATAATGAGTCCTAAAAATTTTACAAACTCTCTCAAAATCATTGACACAATCCAAATAATACTATCTCCCGGATATTCAGTCATAATATTCCAGGCCATCTTTAAATATGAAATGAACACTTCTAAATAATATTTTGCTCTAATTATTTTCATAAATCTATCCACCCTGAACATTCACTTTTAATATTACTCTTTTATAGATTGCTTTACTTATAATGGACAAAATAAAGATCCACATAATCTGCAAAATCAAATAGCCTAAAATCTGATTAAAAGTATATTTTCCCAAAATACAATTAACCGGAACAGAAATCATACTTGCAAATGGAAGATAAATTAGTACATTTTGAATTATTTCTGGGAAAAAGGCAAGCGGTATAATACCTCCAGCCAGAAAACTTAAGATTGCATCTTTCGAAAACTTCAAGCCATAACTATTCATGGTATAGAATCCACATAAACCTATCAAAAAATCAAAATAGAAGGTAATACACATGGCCAGAAACAACATAACAACAAAAATAATGACCAACCAAAAGTTAGTTTTTATTTCCCCATTTAACATCACCATGGAAATTATAAAAACAGGTAGACCCTTGGCAAGATAAAAAAAAGCAAATTCACCCATTCTTTTTCCAAATAAATTTTCAATTAACGAAATTGGACGCATCAATTCCACATCTATTTTTCCTTGATATATCCACGAGCTCAGTTCCATGTTTATTCCATTTGACATGTGATTATTTAAAATTTGTGACAAAATAACGTATACAACAATTTCCTTCGGAGAAAAGCCATTAATTTCAGAGCTATTTTTAAAAACCGCTTGCCATAAGCTAAAGTATAAACATATTGCTACCAACATTCCTAGCAGATCAAACCATACACTTTGCATGTATGCCATTTTTTCCTTAAAACTCATTTTCCCGAAATACAACAGGGTTGTAATCTTTTTCATAAACTCCATTATCGTAATTCCTTTGTTATTATTATTTCACATGGTTATATCAAAGAGTACTGGTACCGCAGCATTTTAAGCATAAAGCATTTCTATTCATTACACAATATCCTATTCTATAATTTTATCAGTTATAAAATTCTAAACTTAGCCTATTATCTTTGTAACGATCTAATTTTCTTTCTGACTAGTATCATGTAGATCCTTTTTATAATGTAAAAACGCAAAATACAGCAGAATCACTCTATACAGTAACCGTTACATGTCCTTTCTTATCTTTGCCTTACTTTTCCCAAATCAAAAAAAGCACTATAACTGTCTATGCATCTCCCTTTCCTATAAATATCCGTTCTTGTAAGAATCTAGTAACTTTAGAAATCTACAAGTTTTTAGTAGTACCCCTTATGCATAAAATTAAATACCTCAGATATCTACAGAACGCAAAAAAAATCCCGAATGAATACATAAATAGTAGTAGAATACTCAAAATTACCCGTTCTAAGAAAAGGGATTTCATAAAACCTGTTCTTCTCTTGGCGTAAAATTTTTTGTAAAAATTTTTATGGAATCTCAGAATCCCTTACTATGTGTGCTATTTTGTTTAGATTAGTCTCCTACAATTTAAAATGTGATATTTTCTCTATAATTAAACCTCTATCCGTTTCTCAAAACTCATCTACTGTTTTATCCGTATCCTATAATCCCAAAAGGTTCTCTCTCGTGTCAAAAGAATTCTAGGAATCAAAATAACACAACCGGACTCCAGATACAAATTGTCTGCATTAACAGATAGCCTGTTCTAGCAGATCGCAATTCCCCTCTTATCTATAAGCTATCTCGGATAATAGAAAATAATCACGATACGGCAATACCAGTTATTAATGATGAAACCAGAGAGGATACTCTGACATCTAATCCGGGAAGTGTATTTCTGAAATCTCCTATAGATCATTATTCAAAATAGAAAGAATAAAAACTTTTTCCGTTTTTGTTACTATGAAGAGATATAGGAATTATCCACGCCCAAGTCTTATTGTTTTCATCTGACAAAGATTTCTCACTGGAATCATGCTATAGTGTAGAGAAAGCTCTGGTAATCTTTTTAAGTAAAATCAATAAGATTCCGTTTACCACGCTGAATTCTCTTGTTTTATTTGCTATATTCTATACATGTTCAACTTTTTCTCTTCTGCATTAACAAATAAGTGTTCCTTTAATTTTCATGCACTAAGCAGCTCAACATTAAAACAAACATATCAAAACAACTGAAATCCATTTCTTACCAATTATTTTCTATAGATCGTTTCAAGAATATCTGCTATTTTTTTACTTGCATATCCATCGCCATATGGATTTATTCCATTGCACATTTCATCATATTCTTTTTCATTATCTAATAGTTTTTTCATATTATTGTATATGACTTTTTCATCCGTTCCTACAAGCTTTAAATTTCCTGACACTACTCCCTCTAAACGTTCAGTTATGTTTCTTGTCACAAGAACCGGCTTTTCTAATGCTGCTGCCTCTTCTTGGATACCTCCCGAATCTGTTAAAATAAAATAACTTCTTTTCATTATATTATGAAAATCCATAATTTCTAAAGGCGCCACCAAATGGATTTGTGAATTTCTCCCTAAAATTTCATCTGCAATTTTTCTTATTTCAGGATTCAGATGAATCGGGAAGAGAATTCTAACATCTTTATATTCATCTACAATTTGTCTTATTGCTCTAAATATTTTCCTCATAGGTTCACCCAAATTTTCTCTTCTATGGGTAGTAACCAAAATTAGTCGATTTCCCTTAGCCCACTCTAATTCATTACTATGATAATTCTTGGATATTGTCGTCGCCAACGCGTCAATTCCAGTATTTCCTGTTATGAAAATATTGTCATATTTCTTTCCTTCGTTTAACAAATTCTGTTTAGCCTGTTCAGTTGGTGCAAAATTGTATTGAGCTAAAATACTCACTATCTGCCTGTTAGCTTCTTCTGGGAATGGCTCTGAAATATTATATGTCCTTAATCCCGCCTCTATATGTGCAATAGGAATTTGTAAATAAAAGCTGGCAAGAGCAGCTGCTACTGTTGTTGTTGTGTCTCCATGTATCATTACCAAATCTGGTTTTTCTTTTTCTAATACCTGCTTAATATTAGATAAAATAGAAGAAGTTATATAAAACAGATCTTGTCCATTTTTCATAATATCCAAATCATAGTCTGGAATAATATTAAAAATTCTTAATACTTGATACAACATTTCTCTGTGTTGACCTGTAACGCATACTCTTACATCAAAAGTTCCCCTTGATTTTAATTCATTAATTAGCGGGCACATTTTTATTGCTTCTGGTCTTGTTCCAAAAACTGCAATTATTTTTAACATAACTCTCGTCCCCCTGATTCATTGTATTATATCCCTTGTATATGTTTTTTCTAATACATCAGACAAATCTTCTGTTATTCTATTAGCTATTATTAAATCGCTTTCTTCTTTAAATTTTTGTATTTGTTTTTCAACTTTAATATCTTCATAATATTCTTTATTCCATTTAGGTTCAAAAATAATTGTTTGACATTTATACGTTTTTAACCAATGAACAATGTCTAAAACTGCTGATTCTCTAAAATTATCGGACCCTCTTTTCATTGTTAATCTGTAAACTCCAACAATTACTTTCCGTTGCTTTTTAGAAATTTTCTCAATTTGTTTCTGAATTTCATTTATAATAAATTTTTTTCTGATTTCATTTGCCTCGATGCTTGCTGAAATCAGTCTTTCTGGAATATTAGTAAAACTTTTTCTTAATTCTTTAGTATCTTTGGGAAGACAATATCCACCATATCCAAAGGATGGGATATTGTAATAATTTCCAATTCTCGAATCATCACAAATTCCCCTAATAATTTTTTCGCTGTTTAATTTCAAAGAAACCGAAAAATTATCAATTTCATTAAAAAATGCTATTCGCATTGCCAAATATGTATTTGCGAATAATTTAACAGCCTCTGCCTCTGTTGTATTCATAATTCTAACAGGTACATTTTTATGATCTTCCAAAAAAATTTTTGATATATCCATTATTTCCCTTCTATTTGCATTTTCGGAGAACCCTATGATAAGTCTTTCTGGATTTTTCTCATCTAGTAACGAACTCCCCTCCCTAGAAAATTCCGGAACATAAAACAAACTAATAGAGGGGAACTCCCCTTGCAATACTTTGCATCCTTCAATTGGCAAAGTAGATTTAATAATTACCACGGGGATTTTAGAACATCTGCTAATATCTTTTAGAACTTGTCTTATTGTATCTAAACCCAAGTGCCCTGTTTGATGATTAAGATTTGTAGGTGTTGCAATAATTACGTAATCTGCATCTTCTAATTTTTCTTCTATGTCACTACAAATGCCAAGCTGCTTTTGTGATCTTGTTTTTTCCATTTCAAAAAATTTTTGTATTTCTGTATCTTCAATAGGCGATTCAGCATTTAAGAGCTTTGCTATTTTTTCTTGATCTATGTCAAAAATACAAACATTATTTTTTTCGCTCAGAAACACAGCAACAGAAAGACCTACATACCCTGCACCAAAAACAACAATATTTCTTTTCTTTCTATTTATCATATTATATTTCCACCTCTGGCAATTTTATAAAACTTGCTTTTATATCTCCACAGTATATTTTATTCATAGCCTGTCTATTTATCATTTCTTCTTGAACATTTATTCTAGGAAAATTACTTGAAGAAATTTCACATCTAACCCGGTGCCCAGCCAAAAAGGAATATGCTATTGTTCCTATAGTCAACTCATAACTTCCTTTTTTATTGGCATTTTGTTTTATTCTCAGAACAGAGTCTAATATATTAATAGGACAATTATCTTGATCAACATCTACTATTTTTATAGCATAGTCCATTTGTTCTAATGTTGATTCACAAACTAATTGTATTTTAATTTTCCCAATAACACATAACTCCTTAGTTAACCTTTCAGATGTATAAACCAACACATCTTCTCTATTTTCAATGAGTTCCTGATTTTTGGGGCCTCCCAATCCCTTAGGGATTGCATCAATGCATCTTCCTCCACAAGTTGGCACAAGATCATTTCCCTTATACGTAAACTCGTCTTCATTGTTTTTACTTTCTTCCCACTGTAATCTTCTTTCCTTGTCTCCTAATGAATTAGTATATATTGCCAAAAACATGTTTCTTTCGATTACAGTTGGCTGTTTATGCAAAGAATACCATTTATTTTTTCCCATAATAAATAGCTTTATTTCTGACACAACATCTTCACCTTTTTCTATCTTGGAAAACCAATCCAAAATGTCAGTTGATGAGTATTTTTCAAAATTGTATATGCCGTAGTCAACATCGCCTACAGTGGCTTTAAAGATTTCTGTATGCGACCACGGTCCGATTACTAATTTTTGAGGTTTTGAAGATCTATTTACTGCTAAAAGAAATTCCTTAATTGTTCCTTCACAAAAAATATCATACCATCCTGATACATAGTACCCACTTGCATCCCAATACCGAGCATTTGTCTTTTTGTCTATATAGTTCCAATACTTATCATCATTTTCATTGATCCAGTGTTTATAGTATGGGAGATTGTTATTTACTGGAAAATCTGTCAACTTTCTTTTATATAATTTTGCTATATCATTTGATAGAAATTGTATGTAATCAATTACAGATGGTTGTAACATATGTTCCTCGTCAGTAAAAGCAAAAGAATGTGACCACGACTGTACAAATGCTTGTTTAAGGCAATGATTTTCATAAAACCAATCCCTTCGTATATTTCCTGATGACATAATCGGTGAAATTGCAACTACGCCTTCCTCTCCCCCCATCATCATCGCAGTAAATCCTTCATAAGAAACACCCAATGAATAAATATGCCCATTGCTCCAATTTTGTTCCTTTACCCATTCAACAGTAGTTTTTCCATCTTCCTTTTCATTTTCAAATGGCAAAAAAATACCTGTTGATTCATAACGTCCTCGAACATTTTGAACAAGAAGTGCAAAGCCCTTTTTTACAATTATATATGGATCAAAAACAGTATTTATATTATGCTTTCCATACGGTGTACGCATAATAATTACTGGCACTTTATCCGATTGAACAGGTAGATACAAATTACCATTTAAATATTCTCCATCGCTGGTTTTTATATCTACTTCTTGTAATATAATTTTCAAATTTGATTCTCCTCATATTATATAGTAGTAGTGTTTATAGACCCTCTCCAAGGTCTGTATGCTATACTGTTTGTAGATACTATGGATCGGTACATTGCTCCTACCACTCTGATTTAAGGACTGTTCCAACCATAATCTTTTTTGTAGTTTAAACCAACCATATACCACATAGCAGTTAATTAAGAACGATGTTGTAATCTCAAGGAGTTTCTTGGATTCTACAGGACAATACAGAAAAGAAGCCTATACCTTTTGCCATGAAACTGTAAAAACATCCACCAACTCTTTATGTCCTCAAAGTCTTTGGAACTAAACCACACCCTCAAACTCTTTCATCAAGTAACTCCTTAAATTGATAAAGTCATAGCAGCCATCAAACGAATCATGAGAAAAAATTTCATTCGTCTATTCTAACAATTCCCAGCATCAGGTCAGTGGATGCTATGACTATTGCCAAGATTAATAATTTCAACCGTTTTGATTCTACAAATACTATACTAGTATTCTTCATCCATTTACCAATCCAAGCATATGTATAATGCTATAACACATATAAAACAAAATTATCGATATCTTCATATGCTCTTTACAACACTACAACATATATCTATCATCGTGATAAATCTTTTGGTGCATATTTGATAAGAAGTAAGACAATCAAAACATTACACCGTTTCTTTATCTCATAGTCCTAAAATAATATAACTATTTTTTGCCATGAACAAAAACACTCATACCTACCAACAGCCGGATAAATTCTACATATATCCTCTTTTAGAGTGCCAGAAATGACACTCTGTTTATCATGCGGCTCCAAAGTTCATATATATCTGAAGTATATTTTCGCAATTCATTCAATATTTTTCATTTTAGATTCGACATTTATTATAACAAGTAGTCTTTCTTTAATTTTTCAGTACAAATCTATTTTTTAAGTATCTGATTTCTCATTTCTTCGTACACTTTTATAACCATATCTGCGCCAAATTCTTGGACTAATGTTGTAACCTCCTTTAAATATGGATTAATAACCTCTGCAAAAGGTGGACAAATATTTGTAACATCCGATTTTGTTGTAATAATTCCATCCCATCTTTCTTGCTTGTTATATAATGCATCACACAAAGAATTTTGTCGTAAATCACCAAAATTTGGACATTCTTTAGATGTCTGATAATCACAAGGATATACTTTTCCGTCCGAACCAATCGTTGCAAAAAAATAACGATAATAGCATCCTTGTGAACATTTCCACCTTCCACGACTTTTTTCAGGTACATAAGTGTGCATCATTAGTACCTTAAACCGTTCGGAATTATATTTTTTTATATAATTATTTATTGTACTAATCATAGCTTCTTCATTTTCGATTTTATCTTTCTCATTTCCCGTTATATCAAATTTGATACAAATAGAATTTGCCCCAACTTCTATTAAATCTTTAATTACCGTTTCTAAATCCTTGAAATTGTCATATGTAACTGTATAGCCTGCATTAATTTCAGTCTTACTTTCTATTCTTTTTTTCTCTTCTACCAAACCTTTAATATTATTAATAATCGTAAAATAAGTATACTTAATATAGTTTGGCTGTTTTATGGCATTCCAGGTTTCAGGTCCACCATCTATGCTTATATGAACAGAATCTGTATGGCATAGTACATTCCAAGTCTTTTCAGTCATAAGAGTTCCATTCGTAAAAATTCCTATCTTAAGATTTCCTTTTTTTAGTAATTTTATTGCCATCATCAAACAATCCCATTTTAGTAATGGTTCTCCTGTGAATCCTGAAAATTGGACTGTTTCAATTTTCGTCCCGTTTTTTTTAGCACATATGATTTGAGTAGCAATCCTTTGTATATCCTCTTTATTCATTGAATCCGGTATTTCGGATGTTTCATTTTCTTTATTAATATTAGCTCCTACACACCATCTACAATTCAAATTACATCTACTGGTCAATTGCCAGTCTATTTGAATTGGCAAAATTTCATTTTGTTTTATAAATTCTTTGAACCATGTATATTTATCAATTATTAGGAAACGTTCAAATCCCAAAATGTCTTCTGTAATTAGATCTGTCTTTTCCAATAATCTATTTAACAATTTTTTGTATACCTGAGTATATGAATCCATCATTCTTCCGTCCATCCTGACATTCTCTTTATTATCTCATAATTCTCTATCGTGCTATTCGCAAATTTTAGAGCTGGAGCTTCCATTCTGTTCATTACACCTTTACAAAATCTACAATTATTAAGAAGCCTCCAAAGTATTGTTTTTAACATGAATTTTTTTGAAAGTTTTGAATTTTTCAGCAAAATCATTATATGATCTTTAATATAATTTTTTGTGCTAATCGTATTCGTTATTGTTTCACCACTTTGTTCTTTTATTATAAATTCATTTTCCGTAAAAATAATTTGATTATCATTACAATTTTTAAATAATTTAAGTGAAAAATCAAAGTCTTCTCCATAACCGATATTTGTACAAAAAAAAGAGTTTTCTTCCTTTTCAATAGTTTTTAGCAAATTTAATGCAATTAAGGTTGCATGATGTGGGAACCCATAAGCTGCACATTTGCATAGTTTGCTAACTGTTGCATATTTCTCTTGCAAATAATATTTACTTGCTATCTTTTTAGACGAATTAGAAAAAATAATTGAACCGCAAATTAATAATGTATCTTGTTTTTTCATATTTATAGCTTTGCTTAATACATGCGGATTGTACAATATATCGTCTGCATCAAGCCTCATCACCCAAATATCTAAATCATTTCTCATCTGATTCATAATTTCTTGTATTCCACGATTCATAGGTTTAGATGCAGACCGTTTTTCGTTTTTACTTCTTCCGATCGGAATAATTTTTACCCTTTTATCATTTCCAAATTTATGCGTAACCAACTCCAACGCTCCATCATCTGATCCATGATCAACAACAAATACTTTTACAGAAATATTCTTTTGCCCTAAAACACTACGTACTGACTTTTCAATGCTAGATATTGAATTGTACATCGGGATAACCACATTTACTTCCATTTTCATCTTTTTATTCCTTTTTTATCCAAAATTTGCCATTTAAGCACAAATAATCAATAGGAACTTCTAAAAATGTCTTTATTGCATTTTCTGGAGTTTCTACAATAGGTTCGTTGCAATTAAATGAAGTATTTAGTAAAGCTTTTCCCCCAGTATTCTCTTTCATATATTCAATGATTTCTCCAATCCCAGAATTACCGGCAACTGTCTGTATTCTAGCTGTTCCATCTAAATGAACCGCTGCTGGATTTTCATCTCGAAATTCATCCGTAGTTTCTACAATGTGCATCATAAAAGGACTATACTCTATATCCCTTGTACAATAATGCACATCTTTTTCCAATACTACCGGTGCAATCGGACGAAATGGTTCTCTAAATTTAATCTCGTTATTAAGTCTTTCTTTTATCTTCGGATATCTCGGATCAGCCAGGAGACTTCTATGTCCCAACGCTCTTGGTCCATGTTCACTCTTGCCTTCATACCAAGCAATTACTTTTCCATTACTAATTTCCTCTGCAGTTCGTTGAATAATACTAAATCGATTTAAAGGTTCTGCCTTCACCCCATATTTCTGGATAGCTCCTATACATTCCTCATCATTATATTCTGTACCGTTAAATACCAAGTCCTGATCACTTATTTTACAAGTTTTTAAGTTTAGTACATTATTCAAAATAAACATAACAGCCCCCAGAGAAAGACCTCCATCATGTACTGAAGGTGGAACAAAGACTCGATCAAATATCTTTAATTTGGCAAGTTCCGTATTTAAATAACCGTTTAGTGCCACTCCTCCACCCAAACACAACGTTTTAGCTTTTGTCACCTCATACGCTTTTTTTGCTAAATTTATTCCGGCATAGTTTGTAACCTTTTGTATAGCATATGCAATATCTGCAGCATCTTTATGCCGCCAACTATTTACAGCAGAAAACATTGGCATATCCTCATCCGGCCAACAGTTTTTGATAGCTTTTGCTGGATTTAGACATCCTCTTACAGGTCTCATACAATAATCCGCAAATGTTTCTACAAATTTGTTTTCTCCTAATGCAGCCAATCCCATAAGCTTACCAGCAGCGAATGGATTCTGAAAAATACTTTTAGAATAAATATGCCAAAGCGAGCCAATATCACAATTTCCTATTTTTTTAAACCACTTAAGTTTATTGTTCTCCCAATAAGAAATACTTGTAGAGGTATACGCATTCGTTGTATAAAAATCTCCACCTCCATCCCATGTTAAAGTCACTGACTCTTCCTCATTACTTGTATAAAACGCATATGATGCGTGACTCAAATGATGCGGCACTGAAAAGCATGGTATCTCTCTTCCGTAAAATTTAACTTTCATTTCAACCCATTCATTTGGTTCATCATATACCTTTTTGCTAACATATTCTAATCCTGGATCCGTTCCCTTAAAATTGGCTTCTGTTGTCATAATAACATCAATTTCATTAGGGCTAATTCCTAACTTTCTTAATGTTTTCTCAACATAATCCATAACATTTCCTGAATCATGTCTAATCCTTGAAAATCTTTCTTTTTCAAATGCCCCTAATAATTTTCCATCCTTAAAGACACACCAATTGGCGTCATGTCCTCCACAAATTCCTAAAGAAATCATTTTTATCTCCTAGCCTAATTTTTATCGATAATGATATTATTAATCTCTTGACTTCGTGCTTTCCATGTGTTCTCTTCCGTAAAATTACGCATCATTTTATATTCATTTTCAGTAATTTTATGATCAATCATTTTTTCAACTTTATTTGCAAACTCTTCTTTACTACATGCAAATTCTATCATTGGATAATTTTTAATTTCTGGTAAATTTGTTGAAACAACTGGCAGAAACGCTCCCAAATACTCAAAACATTTTAATGGTGAACACGCTTTGGTAACTTCATTAACCACAAACGGAACTATTGCTAAATTCGCTTGTCGTAAGTATGATACTAATTCTTCGTGTGGAACTTGTCCCAAAAATTTAATATTATAATTATGTTCTAAGTTTTTAATAATTTCAGCAATATTTCTCCCATCATCTTCATCTTTGCATGGCAAATATGGGCCTAACATCAAAAATTCGTATTCCGGAAATTTTTCAACAAGATATTCTATAATATCCATTTCAAACCACTCTGGCCAAATAGCTCCAGAATAAATAATTTGTTTTTTCTTTCTTTTACTACGTCCTTTTACTTCTTCATAACTCATAAATAATTTATCAGCAAATGCATTTTTTATTGCATTTGGAATAACTTTAAATTCTTTATCTGTAATCTCTCGATTCTTTTGAGCTAGCCATTCACTAATAGTAATGCATTGATCTGCCATAGAGATATATTCCTTTTCCACATCTTTCCCCCAAGGTTGTACAGGAAATCCATCCCAAAAATCCATCTGATCATAAATGTGAAAAATTCCTTTTTCTTTTGCCTTTTTTAAGATTCCAAGAAAACTTTCTACCGGATTATGGGATTTAATATAATCTGGTCTCCATTTTTCTAAAATGTCATCTTCTGTTTCAAAAATTTCGGCCTGTTGATGCATAGCTATAAGTTTTCCTGATTCTTTGTCTCTCCGTAAAAGTCGTAATCTGTGAGAATTAAACAGTGAAAATTTTTTCATTTGATCTATTTCTGAATCACTTTCAAATAAAAAAACAACTTCATCACCACGCGCAATATCCTCTTCACATAAGCAAATCGGCCTATGACCGCCCCCACTAATCCATGGATTATAATATGCTAAAATCAAAATTTTCATCTTTCTCCTCCTAATTTTTTCTTAATGGTATTACTTTAAAAAACTTTTATATCATTTTATCTTTCCATGTCTTGGGAGTTTTATCATTAATTATTTCAATATCATAATTGTACTCAAACTCCTCTGCTCCATCTTTCTTTATGTAATCAACCATCCTTTTAATACTTGTTTTTAAATCTACTTTAGTTTTATAATTTAATATCCTTCTTGCCTTTTCTGCTGAACAGGTGGCATATTTGACCTCGTTTGGGCGTGCTGGAACATAAATTGGGTGCAGATTAAATTTTAATTCATTTGCAATTATTTTAGCCAATTCGTTTATCGACACAAATTCCTCATCAGGTCCAATATTAAAAATCTCTCCATTCAAGTCATTTCTAAAAATTAGTTGCTCAATACAATAAATTACATCTTCAATATCAGAAAAACACCTTTTTTGTTCCCCATCTCCATAAATTATCGGTTGTTTCCCTTGTAACATTCTATTAATCATTATTGCAGCTACATTTCTGAACGGGTCATTTGAACGCTGCCTTGGTCCGACTATATTATGAGGCACAACAATATTAAAATATATGTCATTTAGTTCACATATTTGTCGAATTACCAGTTCCGCAGCATATTTTGCCACTCCGTATGGTACCCTAGGATTACAATCCATTTCTTCTATAAATGGCAGTGTTTCCTGCTCCCCATATCTAGACATGCTAGAACAATATATAAATTTTTTTATTTTATTCTGTGCCGCAGCACTCAAGACACTCATAGTAATCCCAAATGTATTATGAGTAATATAATACGGTGAAAACAATGACAGTCCATCATGAGCTGTACATGCTGCATGAAAAACCACATCGCACCCTTTCATATACTCATTCATCTTTTTTAAATTACCACAATCTTCCTGATGAAATTCCACTTTTGAATTTACATTTTTCAATTGCCCGCCTACTAAATTATCAACTCCAACCACTTCTACACCTTGATTAATAAGACTATCTGCTAAATGGCTTCCCAAAAAGCCCGCAACACCTGAAATAAATACTTTCATTTTGCATCTCCTCCTATATTCCATTTCTTTTATTTTTATGTTATGATAAAATGGGTATTTTTATATTTCATTCTTTTTATAAAAGAAATACTCACACTTTCTATATAATAACCATTTATCTAAAATAAGGATTAAAATCTATTCTGTAATTTTTATTTAGTTGCCTATCTTTAATTTTTTTAGAAGGATTTCCATAATATATGCAATTACTCTCGGCTTTCCCCTTAAAAATACTCCCCGATCCAATTATAGCTTTTTCTTCGATTATAGAATTATCTAGAATAATCGCCTCCGTTGCTATCCATACATTATTTTTTATCCATATGGGATTGGTTTTATACTCAAATATTTCCGATCTTGTACTATGTGTACACGAAATTATTTTTGCAAAGCAGGAGATAGATACATCATTTTCAATAATGACTTTTCCACTTCCATCCACAAAACATGAATGGTTTATAATACTTCTTTCCCCTAATTCTATTTTTTGTGGTGCAATTATTATGGTATATAAACCTATTCTCGCCCCCTTCCCTATTTTCATTCCAAATCCTTCATAAAACTTTTTTCTAATTCTCCAACAAGGAATTCTATTAACTAAACAATTCAATATTATAAAGGTCATATCCTTTTTTAGAAAATCCCAATCAATATTTTTCATTTTATCATATCACCACATTTCACTTTCCTTGCTTTTTTAAACAATTCTTTATTCTTTTTTGTAATTCTAATTTTTTTATTTTCATTTTTTCCACAAATCTCCAAATCAATTCTACCTTTCGCAATCTGTGGATGTCTTAATATTCTCACTCCTTCGTTGTCTACTTTTTCTTTCGCAAAAACAATATATGAATATTTTTCATCTTCATAAGGAACATCGGCATTTTTTATCAATTTGTGCAATTTACTTCTTTGCACTCTACATGTGAAATGACACCAATCGTCACTTTTTATCCTACATTCTTGTTCATGCGGACATGGTGCCACTATATGTGCTCCTAAATTAAGAAGTTGTTCTCTAGCATATTTTATTACATCGAATCCTTTTGGCGTTCCTGGTTCAATAATAACTAATAATTTATCGGCACAATTCCATAATTTACTAATAACAGTCTTTCCGGCACTTCCAGTCATTTCATTTAAAACATATGAGGAAATTACCATATCATATTTTTCTTCAATTTCCATGTTAATTAAATCTTGTGAATACCATTCTGCTTGTTGAATAGCTCTATGGCCTTCTCTCATATATTTTCTTCCAATCTTTTCCATTGCAGCTTCTTTTTCTAAGCATACAATTTTTTCTATATTGAAATAATTACAAGCTGCCCAAGTTGCTGCCCCAGTACCAGCACCAACATCTAAAAGGCTTTTACATTCTTTGCTATATAGTTTTTTTGTTTGGTCTAAAACACTAGATACAGCTTCATATGTTGCTGGCATCCGAACAGCGGAATAGACAAGCGCTTCTATTTCTTTATTAATAAGTGACCTATTTTTCCCACTCTCGTTCCTATACTTATTTGTAATATTATCAGATATTATTTTTACTTGTTTTAAGTCAAGTTTCTCCATTTCTTTTTGAATAACAATTGCTAATTCCTGTGGAAATGCCATAATATATTCTCCTTTCTCTAAATACTAAGTTTTCAGATACATTATAGCATATATATATTTTTTTTATCTATAATTCACTTTATATAAAACCTATTAGTATTTAAATCGATTTCTACTTCTGTCCCATCAGAAAAAACACTTTTTTGTTTTTTATAATCATTATCAATAAACTCATGTTTAATTAATTCTTTATAGACTACTTTTTTATGCAGATCCATTACAATTTTGCAACGCTTTATTCGTTCTTTAAGACTTAAATTTTCATCATTTCCGAAGCATCCATCCATATTAGGATATGATGATTCTCTTTTTAAATACGGTATTCCGCCATTGATTAATGCATAAAGCATATAATCTTCATCTTTATACTTTTCCATCATCCACGGAATAATAACACACTCATGATAAACTAAATTAAACAACGGAACCGGTATTCCATTTCTTGCGGCTTTTTGATCATACATCATAAAATTGTATGGTGCATAATGAGCAAATACTACTCCAGGTAAGCTCCAGTCAGTTACTTCTTCTGAGCTAGTTAAAATTCCTTTTGAAATTAAATAATAAAAAATCTGCATTCTATAATCCAGGCATTCTTTTCGTGACATTTTGTGCTTATAATTATAACATTCATCCCCTTCATTACAGTTAAACACATCAATATATGTACCATCTAAATCTATTTGATGCTCTTCCAAGTTTTTGTAATTCCTTTTTACAAAAGGTAGTACTTGAGATGCACATAAATAGGATTGTTTTCCACCTGCCCATAATTGATGCACCGTAATATTTCCATCAGAATTTTGACATGCAAATTCTTTTGAAAAAGATTTTGCATCAAAATAAAAGTCTCGATATTGATCATGAATACCGCCCGCATATCCTAAATCATGTAGTGTTTTAATAAAATCCCTAAATGCATCCCATCCTCCCGCTTCTTTACATGCTTCTAATGCATCTGGATGTTTATTATCATATCCATCTTGCATCCATCCATCTAAATGAACATAGGCTTTTTCTAATCCCAGCTTTGAATAATTAATAATTTCCTCTTTTCTTTCTTCAAAAGTAGTAAGGGAATAATTGTTCTGAATATTGTTCTTATCATAAAAGATAGACGTATTAGCAATACTTGTTTTTATTCCTTCATGAATAATAGCGGCTCCAACTAATTTATCTACATCCAACTTAATTCTTTTTTCCTTTAAAGTTATAAACTTCCCCTGTTCCTTTATATATTGTTTATACTTTTTACAAATCTTTGTATAATCTGTATTTTCTTGGAAAATCATTCTTATACATCTTTTGTAACGCATCAATCCTAAGCTTGGTACCCATCTAACGCCTATATGTGTATATGGTCCTCCTGCTGGATGATCAACGTAATAAAATGCATCCCATGGTTGTTCACAAATAGCAAGATAACCTTGTCCATCTTTTATTTGTGCATACCATGGCATATAGGAAGCTGAAGTACAAAATTGTCCATCAAAAAATGGCATTCCAAATTCGTTTTCCCATGTATTCGGTAGCAATAGCCCTTGCTGTACATTAATTAGTGTATACCAATTTTGACTTTTTTTCTCAAATTCAAAATGACAAGGCCAACATATTTCACTTATCTTCTCATCTTCTTTTATCGGAATTAACTCAAATATGACATTTTTATCATTTTTTTCTATCCATACTCTTGTCATTAATTCATAGTTTTTTTCAAAATTACCAAATCCCGAAAAGTAAGTATCAATTCCTATACCTATAGCATTTTCCCACTTATTGTGGTTAATAATATCGGCCTCATTTAAATAGTACTTTTGTTTATTTTCTATAAAGTATGGATTATATGATGAATCGCTCTTCCAAAAAGTTTCATTATATCTAATCTCAATTTTTAATGTTCTTTCGCATATTTTAATTTTCATATTTTGATATTCAATTTCCATTTGATGGCACTTCCTTGATTCAATAATTTAGAATAAATTCTGATTTAATAATAAAAGTATTTTTTATTATCGAAAACCATACATTGTACCTATATAACTGAACTATAGCCATAAAACATACAAAATCGAAATTCTTTCTTCTTGAAATATCAAGAAATATAATATCCCTTGCCTTTGTAGCAAAAAAATATGTAATATTTGTTGATCTACCAAACTCCACCTTATCTTGCTTTCACTCAAAAAGCATATTTAATGCCGGGTAATTAGTTATGCCAATAAATATGTGATGAAACCCGTAAAATCGCCAAGCCAAGCAAAAAGTATCGGTCTAATTCTAAGCTACTTCGTCCTTTCTGATATAGTGTAGGTGATAGCAAGTCACCAACCACAGAAAGGAGTCCCTATGAAATTTGATGAACAAGGGTTCCGTCATCTCGTTGACGAAACCATCGCCACAATCATACGGTTAGGCACAACGTCCCATGCTGTGCTTGACCGTTACAAACGCTTTACTGAAATGCTGGTAGGACACTTAAAAAGTCTGGATCAGCCGTTTGAACTGACGCTCTGCCTTAAATGGGTCAATTCTCTGGATCACGATCCGGCTTGCGTGCTTAGCGCATCCTATGTTGGCTGGAAAGCACTGCACAGGTTCGTCCATCTGCCGGCAGAACAGCAGGCCGGAACACTGACGGAATGGCGTCATTATCTGTGTTTCACCCCGGAACTTCCTGAAACTGATGAATATAAAAACATTCTTGTTGAATTTCAGGAAGTTATGAAAGAGGAAGGCAAATATCCGACTACCATAAAGTCGTACAGTTCCATGGCCCGCAAGCTTCTCCTTTATCTGGAAAGCGTAGGTATTACAAAGTTTTCCGATGCAAGGAACCAAAACCTTCTGGACTATTTCCAGACAGACCGGTTCAAGAACCGGAACCTGAAAGGGTTCCAGACGGAATTGTGTGTCCTGAAAAAGTTTCTGCGGTTTGCGACAGATGCCGGTTACACAGCCTGCAAGACCCTTCCTTATGCCCTGCCTAAAATCCGCCAGTCCAGAAACAAGATCATTACTACGATTGACGAAAAAGTAGAGGCAGACCTTCTGGAAGATGAGCCGGACAGCCTTGTCAACAAGAGGGATCAGGCGATTCTCCTGTTGGCGCTGCACACCAGCCTCCGAAGCTGCGACATCCGGGCATTGAGGTTCTGCGACATCGACTTGGAAAAAGAGACCATCCATATCCACCAGAAAAAGACGGGGGTTGACCTTGAAATTCCCATAGACAGCGCCACACAAAACGCCATTATTGATTACATCCTGAACGAGCGCCGGGATTGTAAGCAGGAATATATTTTTGTCACGTCCGTAGACCCGATAAAAAAGCTGGCCCGCAGGCATTACAGGATGAAATACCGTACACAGGGGACGGAATCCTATGAAAATCTTCCGCACGATGGTCTCCATATTTACCGGCGCACTTTTGCGTCGCGGCTTTTGCAGTCAGGAACACCGTTACCGCTCATTTCCGAAATGTTAGGGCATATCGACAAAAACTCTGTCCGCGTGTATCTCTCAACGGATGAAGCAAAAATGAAGCGGTGTGCGTTAGACATCTCCCTGATCCCTTGCCGAAGGGAGGAATACTGATGTACGCAAGTAAATTTGGCCCTGTTATGGAAGAAATGCTTACCATCCGGCACCGTTCCGGTTTGCAGCTAAAGTTTATTGGTTTTTTCCTTAACGACTTTGATGCTTTCTGCGCCAGAGAGTATCCAGAAGCCACACTACTTACAAAGGAGATTGCCGAAACATGGATTCACAGCTCCGATTCTCCATCCCGGCACCACATGGCGCGGCGGGTCTTAACAATGAAGCATATCGGGGAATACCAGCAGTCGCTTGGCTTAAACGCTTATGTCCCGAATTACCGGATTAAGAGGCCAAAGGCAGAGGAACCCCATCTGTTTACGGATGAACAGCTTTCGTTGTTTTTTGAAACTGTTGACACCAAGCTGATCCCGACAGAGACATATCCGTATAAAGACACGATGTTCCCGGTATTTTTCCGGCTGGTTTACTGTTGTGGCCTCCGCAGCTCCGAAGCGTGCAACCTGAAGGTGTCAGATATTGATTTCCCCAAAGGGACGATCTGTATCTACCAATCGAAGGGCATGAAAGACAGGGAGCTTCCCTTGTCAGATGACCTTCTGGACTTATGCTACCGTTTTGACCGGTATTACCAGAAGCAGTTCCCTGATCGTACTTATTTTTTCAAGCCGAACCAAGAACGGGAACACATGATAAGCGCCGATGTCAGCAAGATTTTTCAGGCCATACTTAAAAAGGCAGGGTTGTTGGAGCTGCCCGGAAAAAGGTTTACAACGCATGGCCTCCGCCATCTCTTTGCTGTTCAAAACATTAAAAAATGTGCTGACGCAGGAGAAGATTTCTATAACTGGATTCAGTATCTTTGCAGGTACATGGGACACAAGCACATCCGCTATACACTGTACTATCTGCATATCACCTCACAGCTTTTCCCTGTCTACCGGGAGAAGCTGGACGCCCTTGAGAAAGGAATCGGTGTGGTCTATGCGGAAGAATAAACAAAAGCCAAAAAAGATGTTTTTCATCTACACAAAGGATTTTTTCAACCACTTGCGCTCTGAACTTCACAGCGAACGGACAATCGAAACTTACTGCCAGTCATTGAACGCTTTCCGTATTTATCTCTACGAAACCTACTCAAAAACTGTTGACCAGATCACAACTGATTTTATTACAGAAGAAGTGATCCGCGAATTTTTGAGCAGTGTTGCTGACAACAACAGTGTTGGGGCACACGGAATGTCCGGCTGTCCGGGATAAAGGCACACCTGAAATATGCCGCCACCCGTGATATGGAGCTTGTACCCCTGCAAATCAGCATTTCTGCTGTGAAGCACAAGAAAACGTACCCGAAACGCCATAACTGGCTGGATAAGGCAGATATTGAACTGCTCCTTGCGCAGCCGCCACAGACAAAGATAGGGGTACGGGATCGCTTCATTATCCTGTTCCTGTTCTCAACCGGGGCGCGACTTGCCGAAATGCGTTCTGTCCAGTTAAAAGACGTCATTATAAATGAAAAGTATCCGTACATCCGAATCACCGGTAAAGGAAACAAACCGCATATCGTCCCTATCCCGGAGGATTCTTTTCTAAAAAACTACAAGTATTACTGCCACCTTTACCATCCCAAAGAGAACCCGGATGATTATCTTTTCTATCCGACTGCAAAAGGTGGCAGAGAAATGATGTCTGAGGACAACGTGCAGCGCATCCTGAAAAAGTATGGGGACGCTGCCCGCTGTTCCAATCCAAAGCTGCCTTCCATCCATCCGCACCTTCTCCGACATTCCTATGGGGCGCAGCTATACAGGCTTGGGGTCTCTCTCCCGGAGATAGCAAAACTTCTTGGGCATGAGGATATTTCCACAACGGAAATCTATGCGGAGACTGATCCTGAAATGGCGGCAGAAGCCATTTCAAAGATGTTGGGCAAACAGCCGGTAAGGAAATGGGACTTCCTTACCGAAGATGAAAAGTTAAAAATCTTAGGACTAAAGTAGCTCAGAATTAGGCCGATACTTTCTTGCTAAACATGGTGTAAACACCGGCTTTCGCAGAATTTATCGGTCTTATTTTTTACGAGGCATTAAAAATTTTAGACCGATGTCGGTCTAACGCTTTCATTCCCCCTTAATTATTTTATTAATAAAAATGCTTTTCTATGTTGCTCCATTTTTTTTGCCGGATACTGAAAATAACTTTTTATCTGTTTTTCTGTCAGCCCCTGTTCAATCCCTAAAATAATCTCATTTAATTCTTCCTCCGACAGCCTTGCACTGTATCGCTTGATACATTCTATCAGAGATCCGGATAAATCCCATTGTTCTTCCTTTTCTTCCAAATCAGACTGTTTCTGCCCGTTTTTCATTGCCAGAACATCCTCTGGCGGCGTTTGATCCGCTTCCCGATTTACATTTCTTATAATATTTTGAAATGCCTTTTCAATTTCCTGCTCAGAAGGAAACGGAGCTTTATTCCAGTCCTGATAGAGAAATTCTTTTCCTTTTGCCTGAAATACATGGATATTCGGGTCTTTCTTGGCAGCTTCCAAATAATATTCTGCTTCTTTCCGGTCTAAAATGTGAATACGGTCCCGACACAGGATCGTGTGATAGGACATAGTTTCAGAATCGTAATATGTAAAAACCGGATGCTCATAACCGCCTTGTTTGTTTAATTCCATTGCATGAAGATACTCTTTCGTATGGAAAGGCAATGCCTTTTCATCCAGAATCGGTCTTTGCCCTTCCATAAAAATAATGCACTTTTTTCGATCAAGTCGCTTGACTTCGGCCGGAGTCATCAGTTCACGCCCGGACTGCTGGTAATTTTCACTGGTACTTCCATTTCTTCCCATGCTGCGGCCATCATGGCGTGTATCAATCGTCATTTTTCCAAGCAGTTCGGAAATATATTTATGAGTAGATAATGCTCCCGGCCCCGATCCCAAGTACAATAAGGTCGCACAATTATCCAGCATGGTTTCCCATTTATCATTTTTGAATAATGTCTTAATCTGGGAAACCGACTGCAGCACCGGCATCATACAAATATTTCGGGATCTTACCACCCCCAGAAGGACATCCGGATCGGTCGGTTTTGACCCGGCATAGAATTCATCCATCCAGAACTCAACCGGAATAGGGAGAGGACCATGGTATTCGTTATCTGCCATCCGCATTAAGATATCGAATGCCTGGGTATAAAAAATGGAAATCAAAAAATTGTAGGATCTGTCATTATCCGGCAAGACCAGCAACAACGCAATCTTACGGTCTGTTGGATGCTCTGCTGTTCCTCCAACTCCTGCTCCCAATTCCCGTATCTGGATATCATCTCCTTCAAAAATGCGTTTTACCCCTGCCGTTTCGCAGAGTTTTAGCATTGCATTTACCATGATGATGATACTCCGAACAGTTTCCGTTGCCCCTTCTTTCAGTTTTCGGTAATCCCGTACCGGCGGGTAAAAATCCCCTTTTCGTTTTGCCAGCTTGTCCATTTCCAGCTGGAGTCTTGTAGTTTCCCCATCCGGCATCTTTTGTGTCTCCAAATTGACCAGATATAGAATATTGTTCATACTTCCCACACGGGATTCTTCCATCGACTCCAGCCATTCGTAGTAGAAAATCGCCTGCAAATACAGATCTACTCCGCCATCCCAAAACGGTTCGCCCTGCATGGCATCCAGTTTTTTTACCGCTTCATGGAGATTTGTGATCAGCCTGATTAAATCTTCTTCCTTCTCAATATAGAGGAATGGATTGTAACGGTCCGATTTCTCCGGGTTTTTGAGATTTAAAGACCGGATCGTATACCCTTTTTCCTGCAGATAATGTCCAAATTTATACTGCAGCTCCCCTTTCACGTCCAGCGCAATATAGTGATTTGCTGCCTTTAGTAAATTGGGAGTGACGACAGCGTTGGTTTTATAAGATCCTGACGATCCAATAATAAACATATTGTTATTGGATAACACCCCCCCATGGATACGGACACATGTTTGCTCAGGATTCTATTTTTCCGTTCATCTTTATTCCGAATTCTTTTTAGACTTCCGGGTGTCGCCCATTCTTCTGATCCATATTCCTTATTAAAATGGAAATTTCGGTTATGATAGCTGTGCCAGTTTACAAAACAAATCCAGCCTAATAGGCCAATTCCCAGACAGGCCGGGCTTTTGTCATTCCACCAGTTTCTTAATGGATGCAGAAAAATATAGGCTGCAGTATCCTGCAGATTCTCTATAGACAAACCGGAAAAGAGGAACAATCCGGACAGGAAATAACTCACTGTCAAAAAAATAAGCAATGCGATTACATACAGTCCAATTGCGGGTTTCTGCTTTTCAATCATGCCAGATCCTCCTGCCTATTTTGCTTTGATTGGATTTGCCGGAATTTTTTCCGGTCTTCCCGTTTTCACAGCTGCTTCTTTGCCTAATGCGATCTTGGAAGATTGCTGTATAGAGTCTGCCACTTTGGTATAATGCTTTTTCAATTCAGCTCCGCTTCTTCTGGCGGATATTGGTATAATTTTCCCGTATACATTGAATACTAATATAACTCACGTGGTTTTCTGTCGGCCGGGATAATTCTTCGATCCCTTTCCGGCCTCCCTGCATCTCCCGGTTAATATGCTGTTCAAATAATGCCTGAAACTTCTGCCGATCTTCACTGAACACGGCAATCTGGACCATTCCATCCGATTGATTGAGATCCGGCATCACACAGTAACGGATTTGCGCCTGTTTTAAATCCTGCTGGAAACGGACCGTATTTCCCGGCACATTGATTAAATCCAGTTTCCCTTTTGTAACCTTTATGAATTTTTCGAATGTAAGAAGATCCGTGTGTTTTAACAACTTCTGATCATACATTCTGGATAGCATCTGATATAACCATAATGCCATTCTGGCATCTGCAAATAACAGCATACTTACCATCCGGGTACCATTCTGAATGTTATAAAGTACTCTTTCATTTTCCTGATCCATCGTTTATCCTCTCCTACTTTCCAGGCTGTAATTGCGGCAAATTCTGAATTTTTTGTAAGGATACAGTCTTCTCTGTGGATGATTCCAAGGCTATTTCTTTCTGATTTAACCGATCCGCGTAGCTTTGTGCGGTTTCCTTATTGCGAAATTCCAAGATAACGTCTCTTTGATCCAACACCGCTTCCCCGGTCTTCGTGTCTACAATCAGATAAATCTCTTCCGGCTGATTCTCCTCTTCTTTTTCCGCTTTCAAAAAGCCTTCTTCTGACCGCACAACATACCGGGCCGAATCGGTTTTATCTTCCATAATTGCTTTTCTTTGATTTAATTGATCTGCGAATTGCCTTGCAGACTTTTCATCCTTCCATTCCCGAATGACGCCATTTAATTGCACTTCTTTACTAACTGTACGTTTGACTCGATATTGATCCTCATGTTTCTGAACTTGGTACTCCGTCACACCATGATCCGCAACAAATTGATTCAAACGATTCAGATGCTCTTTAGCCAACAGCAGTTCGTCTTGCATGCCTTCTATCGCTTTAAGACATTCCTGATAATCCGTCTTTATAAAAATATAACGTATTTACGCCGTTTTCCAGTACTTTTGTCACAAATTTGTTACAAACAAAAATGTAAAGATTAATAAGAAAACATT
>OGRT01000524.1_pt1 | contig 42401 bp, 31 predicted proteins | sample 1553581 | NCBI WGS metagenome assembly OGRT01 (sample SAMEA2580113, study PRJEB22360) | human gut metagenome | biome: human gut; feature: human-associated habitat; material: faeces | place: Denmark | collected 2008/2010
TCATGTTGGTGCGCCGTTCTCTCTCGAATGCGGGTGCAAAAGTAGTAGATTACTATATATACTCCAAACTTTTTATCGATTATTTTTCATTTATTTTTTAACGGCAGGCACTGTAATATAATGTACGCACAAAGAAGACTGAAAAAATATTCCTCACTTACCGGTACTACCCGCATCTTTCGATTCGACCATACGGTTACTTTAGGTTTTTGTCTACTTATTTCTGGACACGACTTCCCTTTCTTTTATTCGTTCAATATATATCGAATGAATAATACACTATTATCAAATGAATAAAGCATATATGTCTTCTTTGCGTTTGATATATATCAAACGGATCGCTTATACTGTAACCGGGCTGAGTTCGATACAAGTCTTAATGATTTTGAATCAGAAGTTTTTCATCTTAGCCAGCATAACCACAGGATTATCCTCTTCCCCTAAATGAGTTGCTATTTCTTTTAACTGACCTTTCAATTTACCTTTCCCTTCAATAAGTGACAAAGCATCCAAAGATACGGCGAAAGCAACCTCTTCGTTTAAAGCACATACCGACAAATCCTCCTCACGATTATCAAAGTCTGCATTATGAACTATAGAATGATAAATCTTTTTTTCCTGCCTGTCATATATTAAATCAACAGTTGGCATTTTGTCATTCTTTTCGAAATCGCATTCCTTTTTCACCGTCTGCATAAAATAATAACGATCCGTCAAGACTCCCGGAAAAAGAAAAACTTCCGGCGTCATTGTCTGTACAGAAGGAGTCCTGACCATAAACGGACGAAGATCTCCGTTCGGCCGATGGGCATAGATAGTATCGGCTGAAGGTTCACTCAAAATCCAATCGCCTTGATAAGAAGATATAAAACTATTACCGGGAACACTTGCGTAAATCCCATCCGCTGCGCGCTTTACGATTACCGGAGAGATTCTCTTCCCATATGGAAGCTCAATATCCGTCCAGCTTCCATCTTGTGTAGACAAAAGAAAGAACGTAGACGAAGAAGACTCGTTCTCAGGCGAATAAACATTCTGAGAAAGAAAATGATTTTCATCATAATCGTACAAGTTCGTGACAAGTGCACCCTGTTTATAAGGGATTGTCCTTTTATAATTGCCATCCAAATCATATACCTGGATTTTACTTGAAGGACCGTCATTCACAAACATCTCATCCTCTTCTTTATTCAAATGAACATTAAAAGGCAATATATACTCTTCCGGACCTTGACCTCTACGATTAATCTTCTTCAATCCTTTGCCAGTCGACCGGTCAAATATCAAAATTTCTCCCTGACGAACATTCGTCAATACCAAGATATCTTTACCGACATCCGTGATCTTGCCTTTGACAACAAATTCATCCGTCGTCTCCAACGGAATATATTCCACATCCATAAAATCCTGCAAAACCAGTTCTTTCTTTGGATAATTTGCCGTGACATCTACTGTGACAAGACTGTCTGATTTATCAACTCCGCATCCCATTAATATGAATAGAATAGCTCCCAACATAAGATTTCTACTTTTCATGTTTTCAGTTATATTAGTTATTAAACATAGACTATTTTATTTGGATTCGTAAAAGTAGAAACCACCCCAAAGACCACCAAGGATTTGATGTCACAAAAATGTCACATTTTTAAGCATCTAATAAACAACATCATAGAGGGAATAAAAGCGTCAAAAGGTTTTGATGAACTTATCGAAATCCTGTGCGGATCCCTTCTCTTGAGTCAATTTTTCATACAAACGCTTACGTTTATTGGATATCGCCTGACTATTCACTGACAATAAAACAGCAATACGCCCTACCGGAATCTCCAATTTTACCAAATAACACACATTCAAATCCAACTCAGATATACGGGGATACAACATTCTTATCTTACCTGTAAAATCTTTATACAATATATGATCTATCATTTTAATGACCTCCGCCCATTGTACTTCATCCAGTTTTTTCCATTCTGCGTACACTCCCCGATATAATTCAGAGGTGAAGAACGGATGCGATGAATTTATCTTCTCCTGAACAGACGTTGTAAACCGGGAAGATTGTTCGGATAATTGGGCCACAACCGCTTCATACTGTTGTTCCAACTGCGCCATAACTGCATTTCGCTCTTCTAAATATTGCTGACTGTTCAAGTATTGCTGTTCCTTACGACGCAAAGACTGGTTAAGCTGCTCCTCCTTCTTTTTCCTTTCTTTCCACAGATAAAAAATGATACAGACGACGAACAGCAGACAGCCAACGCCCCCCAAAGAGAGTTTATACAACTTGCCTGTTTTACGATCCGACTCTTGCCGATAATATTCCTTTTTCTTTTCAATCTCACGATAGTCATACAGTCGTTGTAACCTGGCAAGGGTCTCCATTTTGGTCAGGTTATCAATCGAATCACGAAATACGTTATATTGCTCCTGATAAAAAGCATAAGTCGGCCAATTATGCCGGGACTTTTCGAATTGCGCCAAATATAGATAGAGATCTTTTAAGGTATACGGATTTGTACTTTGACGACAGAAAGACAGATAATGATATGCCGAATCTTTCTTTCCCATTCTTAAATAAAGACTCCCCAACGCCAGGCTGACTAAACAGGAATCTTCAACAGTCTCTGCCCGGTCATAAGCCATATGAGCGCAAGACACCCCTTTTTCATAATCTCCCATCCGTCCATACGTACCAGCCAATTCATTAAACATACAAAATTTATGTATATCCGAACTATACTTCAATGCTTTTGTATAATTAGCGACCGCACTATCCAAACGATGCTCATTCAGATGAATCCGGGCCATATCCCTGAACACTAGTGATAAACGAACCGTATCCCGGTTTTTCTCAAAATAACCGACAGCCTTTTGCTGGAAATGCGAAGCCTGGCTATACAATTCCTGATAGGTATACAATGTACCCAAATTAGCACATATACGTCCTAAGAACACATATCTTTCCAATTCAATTCCTAATTTATAAGCTCTCAAATAGTAATCCTGTGCCTGAATTGCATCGTTTAAATCTTGAAGAACAATTCCATAATAATAATATGCCTGCATCTTACGCTCGGGCAAATCATTCTTCTCATAATAACTCACTGCAATCTGTATCAAGGAATCTGAAGTATGTTTTATCTGCTTTCTATCTAGCACCGATGTATACAACAGACACCAAAGAGCTTGTTGCTGCTCTGATAATTTTTCCACCTGTTGAATACTATCCAACAATATCAACGTCTTGTCCGGTTCTTTCTCAATAGATTTTTCTGCCACTCTCAACAAGGCAGTCACTTCACCCTTTTTGCTACCAAAAAACACAAAGCCGAGCAGAACCAACAGAAGGGAAGAATGTAGTATCCACTTATCCATAAGTATGATTTAAGGCATGCAAGATAAAACTTTATTTTCAGAAAGACAGTTACCCTCTTCGTGTATTTTTGCAGAATCTTTTAAATAACTTTTTTATCTTTGCAATTTATCATTATCATTAATTTAAACTTAATCTAAAATGGAATCAGTAGTGAAAAGAGTAACAGCCACAAGCTTATTGGCCTCTTGTGCAGTATCATTGGCCTTGTTTACCTCTTGTGCAGGTGTTGAGCAAAACACGCTTACTCCCGAAGAAGTCGCTGACGGATGGCAACTTCTTTTCGACGGAAAAACACTCAACGGGTGGAAAGACTATAACGGAACCACCCTGACACAACCCTGGCACGTAGTAGACGGATGTATTCAGGCAAAAGGTGACGGTAGCGATGCCAGCGGTTATATCGTAACCGACAAGCAGTATGAAAACTTCGAATTGTCATGGGACTGGAAGCTGTCTAAAGGCGGCAACAGCGGTATGCTTTATCATGTTGTTGAACGTCCGCAATTTGCCGTACCTTATGTAACAGGTCCTGAATATCAGTTGATCGACGAGCCTAACTTCCCGGAACCTCTGGAAGAATGGCAGAAACTAGGTGTCGATTATGCCATGCATTTGCCTGACAAATCCAAAATGAAGGTTAATCCACAAGGCGAATGGAACAATTCCAAGATTGTATTCGACAATGGCCATGTAGAACATTGGCTGAATGGTCAGAAAATCCTAGAATTCGAAGCTTGGACAGATGATTGGTATGAAAAGAAAAACAGCGGAAAATGGGCAAATGCCCCTGAATACGGTTTGGCAAAGAAAGGTGTCCTCTGTTTACAGGATCATGGTTATCCGGCTTCTTTCCGTAATATAAAGATCAAAGAACTTCCCCGTAAGTCCAAAGAAGTCAATCTCTTCAACGGTGTTGACCTGAAAGGCTGGGAAGCATACGGTACAGAATTATGGTATGTAAAAGACGGTTTACTGATTTGCGAAAGCGGTCCGGACAAAAAATATGGTTATCTGGCAACACGCGATTACTATAATGATTTCGACCTGACAGTAGAATTCAAACAGGAAGCCGACGGTAACTCTGGCGTATTTATCCGTTCTTTCATTGAAGAAGACGTAAAAGTAAACGGATGGCAGGTTGAAGTTGCTCCTAAAGGGCACGATACCGGCGGTATCTACGAATCATACGGACGCGGATGGTTGATCCAGATCCCAGACGAAAAAGAAACAATCCTGAAAGAAGGTGACTGGAACACCATGCGTATCAAAGTGCAGGGTGACAATGTACAGACCTGGTTGAACGGCGAAGAAATGGTTAACATCAATGATGAGAAAATCGGTGCCGGTCAGGGCCGCATTGCTTTACAGATCCACGACGGTGGTGGCATCAAAGTATTATGGCGTAATCTGAAACTGAAAACGTTATAATCAATCAATTACAAATAAAAAAATCCCCGGCGAAATGAACTGCCGGGGATTTTTTATTTCTATCATCTACGTCCATGTCCTTTTTTACGAGGAGCTTTTTTTTGTTTTTCCTGATACAGCTTGTATTGTTCGTCCGTCAGAATCTTCTTAATTTGAGCCTCTTTTTCAGTATACATGGCTGTCATTTTTTCCCGCATCTTTTCGCGGTCATCTTTTACAGCCTCACGTTCCTTATTCATTTGTTCCCGGAAATCAGCCTCAATCTTACGAAACTCCGCAGCTTGCTTATCGTCGAGTTTCAATTCCTCGATCATTTTTTCACTACGTTGAGAAGGATCTCCCTTCTTTCCCTGACGATTACCACTTTGTGCAAAAACTGTTGCCGAACTAATCAGGATAACCAAAAACAATCCTATTACCTTCTTCATAAACTAATACTTATTACTAAATTAATATTTCCCTGTTTGTGAAGCGCTTCGATATAATAGACTTTGTTACATGGAAATAGTTTAATCGTTCTGCAAAAAAAATATTTTTTATTCAGTCGGCCCTATCACTATTCCTTCAGCAGCCCATTTATTTTTAAAGTAATCAAGAGATTTCAGGAAACGATTGTAATCTTTTTTATCCGAACCGCTCCATCCTGTTTCTGCATAAGCAGCAATACGCGGATAAGTCAACCGGTTCATGCTTTCAACCGTAGGAATAAATTCACCCCACATCTGACAACCAAGTCCTAACACTCTGCTTTGTTCTTCAGGAGACAACCCTTCAGGAACCGGATTAAAAGCATAAGCCTTGGATAAAGGTATCGATTCATAATTGTAATCCACATAAGTATACTCATGGTAAGAATTTACCACATCATATCCTTTATCGATCGTTTTCTTGATAAGAGCCGGATCACCCTTCCAAAAATGAACGATCGTACCTTTTGCCAACTGCTGTTCTGTTTCTTTTGTATCCTCTTCCGACTGATATTCATGCAGTTTATCTCCGGTAATCTCATTCCATCCCATCATTCGCTTTCCTTTTGCCGCCAGCATATTGGAGATTTCATTTGTGAAATAGATCTGAAGTTCAGCCGGAGTCTTCAAACCTTTCTTTGCCATATAACTACGTATTGCCGGAGATGCTTTCCACTGATCGTATTTCACTTCATCCCCTCCGATATGGAATACCGGGCTTGGGAATAACGCTATTACTTCATTGGTTACATCATCCAGAAATTGCAACACTTTAGGATCGGAAACATTCAGCACTTCATAATGTACTCCGAATTTTCCGGGAACTTTGATCTGCTTTCCGCTTGTGCCCAACCAGGGATAAGAAGCGATAGCCGCACTGGCATGTCCCGGCATACTTACTTCCGGAACAATAGTAATATGGCGTTTAGAAGCATAATCAACAATTTCTTTTATATCTTCCTGTGTATAAAATCCTCCATGCCGTTTCCCGTCATACACGTCACTACCAAAATGGTTGATTTCCGAAGAATCGCGGAAAGCACCGATTTCAGTCAGTTTCGGATATTTTTTAATTTCAATCCTCCAACCCTGGTCATTAGTAAGATGCCAATGGAACGTGTTCATTTTCAGTTGTGACATTTCATCCAAAAGTTTCAGGACAACATCTTTTCCTTTAAAGTAACGTCCTTCATCCAGCATAAAAGCACGCCAGGAAAAAGCCGGATAGTCAGAAACAGAAGCTCTCTGTATCATATATTTTCCATCTTTCTCCTTGATGATCTGCCGCAACGTCTGCACACCATTCAAAATACCGGCAGGAGTTCCGGCTTTTATCTCCACTTTTCCGGAAGATACTTCCAGTTGATATCCTTCCGGCTTATCCGGTAAAACGGCCGGATCAAGTACCAGGTTAATATCACCTTTACCTGTATCCTTTACAGTAGCACTAAGTGAAAAATCAGAAGAAAGAACCTTTTGTAACACCCCAGCCTCATTATTCAAATCCCCGGAATAAGAAATAACCGGATGATTCCCCATTTTGAAAAACCCAGGTGTATAGGTAATTTCCTGAGGCTGCGGGATGATTGCATACTCTTCGACTGGTGGAGCCTGGCAGGCACAAAGGAAGACAAAACACAAAAAAGTCAGAATGTTTGTTTTCATGTACTTTAGATTTATTAGATATAAGATATTGTAAAAAAACACTCTACAAAGTAATAAGATAAAAACAGAATACACAAACATATATATCAAAAATACTGCTAAAGAAAAGCAACAGGGTTCAGAAAATTTTCTGAACCCTCCCCCTCCTATTCATTCTCAAATCTATATCTTTAGTTGAAAATGGATAATTCCTTCAATAAAAATTCCCAGTCTTGTATCCTTACAAAAATCTTTTTTTCTATAATAAAATCCTCTTTTTGAAATAATATCGGAGCTTTAACTATTCTTGAAGATTCTTTTTCCTAATTAGTGCCTCTAAAAAATAATAATCTGCATAAACAATCGGTACTTCTATTTCAGTCCCACCAGGCTTATGCCCCGTGCTAGATTGTAACAAGAAACCATGCATCTGATTTAAAGGAACCATATATGACTCCGTCAAATTCTTCAAAATAATATCAGCATATTCTTTATATAGATTTCCCTTTTCTGAAAAAATTGAAAGTTCATATAAAGCGGAAGCTGCTATTGCTGCAGCCGAAACATCTCGAGGAGAAGCTGGAATTTCCGGATCATTATAGTCCCAATAAGGTATTAAATCCGATGGCATATTTGGATGATTAAATATAAAAGAAACAATATGTTCAGCCTGTTCCAAGTATTTTTTGTCACCAGTTTCCCGATAACACATCGTATAACCATACAATCCCCAAGCCTGTCCACGAGCCCACGCAGACTCGTGAGTATACCCTTGATGTGTATGTTTATTTCTAACACTACCGGAGATAGTGTCATAATCAATCACATGATAAGAGCTAAAATCCTTTCTAAAATGATTTCTCATCGTATTATCAGCATGTGTAACCGCAATTTTATAATATGTAGAATCACCCAAAACTTTTGTTGCCCAAAAGAGATACTCCAGATTCATCATATTATCAATAATTACAGGATATAGCCATTTATCCCCATTATGATCCCAAGAGCGAATACAACCTACTACCGGATTGAAACGTGAGATTAATGAGTTTGCTCCCTCCAATAAAACTTGTTTATATTTATCAGATGGATCCAGCCGATAGCCGTTACCATAACTGCAATATAACATAAAACCTAAATCATGAGTCCCTTTATAAGATTTTAAAGACTCCAATAATTCTGTTTGGAACTTTGCTTTTTCTTTCCAGAAATTATCTTTTGTATATTCATACATATACCAAAGCTCACCAGGGAAAAAACCACTACACCAATCTCGAGCACGAACCAGACGTAAAGAGCCATCAGGCTGGATATTGCGAGGGGACGGCAACTCTTCAGGTGTCTTACCCAACAAATTCTGAACAATCTCTACTTCCGTTAATGCATAACGAAGCTGTTTTTCTGCAAAAGAAAAATCACGACTTACCAAATCTCCTGTTTCTTTTTTTGCACAGGAAATAACAATCACCCCTAAACATATAAAAAATAGAACTTTCTTCATCTCTATAATATTGATTTATATGTTACATTTTTATTTTCTCCCGGTAAAAGAAAAACTTTAATTCTTTGTTTTGCTGATAATTCTAAATCTGTATCAAATCCAATAATAGAAATCCCCGGATTAGGTGAATCATAACTAAAATCAGACTGTGCAGGTAAAATATGCCAGCGTATTTTTCGAGGTCCCTCTACCTTTATATAAAGTTTCTTCCCATCTTTTTCTAATAACATAACATTCTCAGATAAAATCTTAGCCGAAGCAGGAGTTACCATAGTCCATGTCATCATTGTAAAATTCTTTGTCGTCTCAATCAGATCTTCCACTACCGCAAATTCTTTATTTACCAGCGAAACTGCACGCTTCACACTTCTTACCTGATTTTTATAAACCGGAGTCAAGTCAGAAATAACAAATTTATGATTTTCCTGATCAGAATATTCATCGATTTTAGTCTTACCCTTAACTTCCTGATATTTATTATTAAAAGACAATGTGTTATGTGACAGATTATTATAGCGATAGACATCCCAACGTTGTGAACTCTGACGAGTATTCCATAAATCAACGCCTCTCGTTTCCAATCTATTATATTCTTCTCCACCCATATCTATTCCCCAAAAGATATCATCGGCCTCAAATACAAAACTACCTATATCCATATGTCCGTGATTAACAGATGGTGAACCCATTTTCATGCCCAAATAAATTGCAGAAGAGTCATTCCAAGAAGAACGCATAAGACAAACAGGGTTATCTCCTTGAGCCTTCCATAACAGTTGTTTTGGTTTCTGAAGATTAACTAATGAAGCAGAAGCTCCCCAAATTAACATAGCCGGGGCCAAACGATTTTTTTGAATGCGTTTTTGTCCATCCTTTTTATATAACCGAATTTGATTATATAAAATCGAAGCGTCTTTCGTTTTACTATAAAACCAAAACATTGTCGGAGTAAAAAAAGCATTTATACCATTATCAGAATATGCAAAATTCTTCAGGTTGGGAGTAACCATATGTAGAATATACTCACCAGTCTTCAAAAAGCCTGGTAATTCACTCAATCCATAATCAGTTCCAAAAATTTTTTCTATCGCACTAAGAAACATTACATTAAAAGAAGTTCCATAATCCCAATAACCGATACCTTCCGGGTAAGCACCGTCAGGAGCATAATGCCCCATAGGAATCGAAATTTTTTCTATTGCCCGATTAACCACTGTACAAGCGAGGGCCGGTTCTTTCTCCCATACAGCCAAGGCTCCATACGTAACACCGGCATGACAAACCTGACTCCAATTATGAACAGCATTAACAAACCAATTATACCGTTCATCGAAAGACGGTTTCAGACCTTTCTCTACAATTGCATCCTCTATTACCTTCTTTGTCTGTGCTGATAATTGAGGATAAAGCCAATCATACCCTATAGCTAATGCCATCGTCATTTCTCCCACATCCAAAAAATGGGAAGGATTCCAATCAGAGAAAGATGCAGCTTTCAACATTTCGCTTTCAGCTCGTTTCAAAAACTCCCCTTTTCTTGTCATCCTATAAGCATAACTTAAAATAAAAATACGACGTAAGTTTTCTCTTGACACACTTAATAAACGCCGACCTGTCTTTATCCGCTCATTTAATGGTAATTGGACAATCTCTGCCGCTTCATTTAACAATGACTGATGAATATCTTTCCATATCACATCTTTCATTATCATTTTTTTCAAAGTTTTCTCTTCTCCTTTCTGCAATAAAAGACGAGGATGTCCAGACAAACGGACAGATGTATTCACAAACTCTTTCTGTGCAAATGATATACTATGGCAATAAAATAATGCCAATAACAATACAACAATACGTGTTTTCATACTACTCAAATTTAAGTTACTTACTATATACTACACTCTTTCCTGCATATTCATTCTGAGGTAAATCAATTGTAATTTGGGTTGTAGAACTTTCATTATCCCATTTCATTTTTATATTTTTCTGCTGAGGATCAAGCATTTTCCGATTCACAGACAAATGTAATTTCCCTAAAAAATGAGATGGATCAGAAACTGCCATTGTAAGAATATCTCCGACATCATTATATTTCACCATCAATAATCCAGGAGAATCCATTGTTACATAAAGCCCTTCAGTAATATGGAAAGTTCCACTCTTATAAAATACAGCATAAGCTATATGCAATTCATCATGCCTCACCGCCTGCAAATCAGGTGTATTCGTTAAAATTGAAATCGGGCAATTTTGCATATATTCGACCATCGCGCTTTTATCAATAGATGGGATTACCACATATTCATAATTTGCATCAAAAGAATGCACTCCATGGTCCAACCAAAGCGAAAATACATCCTGTTTTATCTCTGTTTTCGAAATGCTCGTTTGTTTATTAGCAAAAGCCCAATTCCCTTTAACTTCCTGATTGGATAACGAAACTGAAGTTTTTTTAGGAAAAACATAACCTACCCGATCATGAATAATCCATTGAACATCTTTCATTTTCCAAAATCCTTTATCCTGAAGATGTATTCCCCTCTCATCTTTTATCCATATATCTCCGGATAAGAGGCATTGATTTAATGTTGTTACTGCTGGTCGATTCATCTTATTTGTGATTCCACTACCTAAACAAATATATTCTTTATCAAAGAAGAACCATGCTTTTTTTGCAGCTAAACCAGTATGAGGACTTTTAAAATTAAATCCAACGGCTCCATACTTTCCATCAGTTACAGCCCCAACAAAATCTGTTAATCCCCACTTCTGAACATCATTTTCCGACGGCATACTTTCTAATTGAACAATCGTAGTACCAGGAATTTTCATCCAATCACAAACGGGCGTTAATTCTTTATACTCATCACCATCCAGAGACAAATAATTAGTTCCGTCACCTCTAAAATGATTCATCAGCCCTTCTCCGTTATATGGCATTTCCATATTGGCATTTCTGGTAGAATACATTCGGACAGATGTATAAAAATTGGGGCGCTGAAAGACAAAGTGATCTGTACACCAGAAAAATTTTGCGTAAGAAGGCACAATACTCTTATTTCCTTCTCTCAAATCTATGATTGCCTCCAATTCTGAACGTCTGTAATTCGTTACAGTCAACAAACGTTCTGGTGTTTTTGTGCTCCACACGCGCCCACCTGCTGGACGAGTTATATCCCGATTTGCGACACCTGGATCCGGAAATTTTCCATAAACCATTTGTTTACAAATTCCATCCAAATAATAATCGATCAAAAGCTGCAAGGATTTTTCTGAGAAATGATAGCGAGTGCCTGCTACACTTACAGCCCATTCAACAAAAGCATCTGCATAACCAGAACCATAAGAAAGTGTATTATTCACCCAATCCACCCGATGATGAAAACTGAAATCATGTTGCATTCCCCGCTCTTTCGAAAATTTTATCTCTCCCTCTATAATTTTCAATAACAATTCGACTTCTGCTTTATCTCTTTTATACAACGCTGCTTTCGCCTGAATACCAGCTATTTTAATTCTGTCTCCACTGGGACGAGCACCAGAAGCTTTCATATTTCCTCGTCCCACAATCTCCAACATTTTATATGATTTTGATACAGAAAGTTCATTATCCAGCAATAATAATAAAGAGACCATTGTATTTGGAGTTCCTATTTGGTTCCACCACCAGTTTTCACAAATAAAATCATGTTCCAACCAAAATGCCAAAGCTCTATCAATAACCTGTTTCACATTTTTCTTCCCTTTATAAGGGGAACCTTTCTTTTTGTAGGCGATGGCTAAAACCATCATATTATCCAAATGTCGGCTATGCTGAAACGCTGTACGAGAAACATCTGTATAATCAATTCCTGCCCAAGTTCCATCCGGATGGATAGTATTCAATAACGTCTGAACCTTTTCTACATTTACAACCGGTTCCATCGCCTGTTCTATAAAAAGCTTCCGCAATTTTTCTATATCGGAATCATTCTTTGCTATTATCGTCTGAAAGCAAAATAACACAATAAGCCAACATATCGATTTGATGAGATTCTTTTTCATTATATACATGGTATTTAATGGTTACAACTAATTTTATGAAAGAATTATTCAAGTGAAAATAACTTTTCTCCCGCATTCATATAATTTATTCCTTTCAGTTTTTCACCTATAGATTTATTTTTAGGTTCTATTTCTATCGGGATATTTGAACGGATCAAAAGATGCTTCCGATCATATTCAAGGAAGAAGTTTCCTTTCGTTTTCGCTTTTATTTTGAAATTCTCATCTTCTGCCAAAGTCCCGTTTCCTATATAAATTACATTCTTTCCTTTCGTTTTCGCAAAAATGTTCCAATCACCGCTACATTTTTTATCTTCAACTGGAATTTGCAAATACTCAGGCGCATTAACAAAGATAAAACTATCTCCTTGTTTTGTTTCTACAGCGATAGCTGCTCCTTTCATATCCCCTTCCAATTTAATTCGTTCCACACTTTTAATAATCCCTCCCGAGAAGCCATCAGTAGCCGGTTCATAAACAGCAATAAAGGGGTAATTGACAGCCGCCTTTTCCATACGCATAGCGACAACAGGTAAAGATCGATGTTGATAAGGAGTTTGTGCCGTCTTTGCTTCCGGAGCCAAAGCTGTAAAATAAGAAATATCGGGAGTTGACGGCATCCACATTTTCATATATCCAGACTTAGGAGATAAATGTTCGGCTGAAAATAACGCCACTATATCTTTTTCGTATCGGCCTGTTGTTTGAACAGATTTAAAATAACGTAAACCTGGTTTATCGTCACCAACACACGGATACGAAGATACAGTCTTTAATTCCAATATATTTCCCTCCTGCGTATACAACTCTACCTTATCGCCTATATTATGATATAAATAATCATTACTAACCAAATTATCCGACCAATAAAAATCCACATACATCCCATGTTCATCATCCACACGAACAATTGAGAGTAATCGTTCCTGATTAGTTTTAGTTGCCTCTTCATAATATTTGGTCAATGTATAAGAAAAGTCATCGGAAATGGCTTGTTCTCCAACGAAAGGCTCCATTGACTCTAATTCTACTGCGCCAATAAATTTAGTACCTCCACCTCCTCTAAAAGGTAATACCGATGTGGAAGATCCTGCTGCCACAACAGTATTATGTGCCGCCCATTGCGTATAATATTCTACATGCATTGGATGCTCGTAAGTGGGACCATTTCCTGGATCTATTCCCATTACGGTTCCTGCTCCATACAATTCCATACTCATCCCATTAGAATGATTATGATTATAGGTTGCTCCCTGAACAACACACATCAACCCATTTTGCCGATCCATACCATTTCTTTGGAGATAACAAGAAGCGAAGTCCAATTTCTCTGTCCGATTCCACAAATCTTCTCCTTGAATATGTATTATAGGCAGTTGGGGTAAAAAACACAGCATACCTATAATTCCCGTGTTTTTACGATCATATTCTCCCGCTTTCTCCAGCGCATGTGCTGCTTTTGTCAAATCCACCAAAATTGGTAATGAATATTTTTCCGCCATTTTTATAGCACTTTCCAAACATTCAATACTTTGCTTCGGACGTCCTGTATCTCCAAAAGAAGAAGTGGTTATATTCGGAAAAGAATATTTTAACATTACATAAGCAGCCTTTAATAATTCCGGATATTTATTGAATATTTGGTAGCCATTATTCTCCAACATCATAGCAGCCTCTATTAATTTGGAAACAGGGTAATTGTGATATCCCCCCGGTTCTTTCCAATGTCCATCCGGAGTAAACCACTTTTTTACTGTCGACGGAAGTCCCAATTGTCCACAACCATCTACTACAGTATCTTTATTTAAATAAAAATCCAAATAATAATTCCTTTTTTGAGTATTTTTTAAAGACAAAGCAGATGCTACCAATGTAGAACTTTCTGCTGCATACCAATTATTAACTGCATATCCCCGAAATGATAAAGTCCATGCAATTTTCTCGAACACACTTTCATAATTTACTAAAAGATACTGATTTTTTTTCAAATATGGTTGTAAAAAATCATATGCTAAAATTAATGGTTTTTCTTTTTCATCACCTAATGTCTGAATATCCAAAAAACCTGTTCTGCCCGGACCTTTTATTGGTTCTTGATAAACAACAGCATTTACCCATTGATCTAATATATCAGCTGCAAATTTAGCATACTTATCATTCCCTGTCAACCAATACAAGACAGATGCTTCAAAAGCCAACTCATTAATTTTTCCATTTATAGTCCCAATATAAGCCTGAGGATCTACTTTTTCATATTTCTTTGTCACAGGATTCAATAAGTTCATCGTCAAAGATGTATCTTTGGGTATAATATCTTTTATTTCAGGGAGAATATAAGCTTTACCCTCCGGTGTAATCGGGACACGTTTGTGAGAAGACACGCGGACTGTAGGAACAGGAGCATCTCCTCTATAAGCAATCAATTGTGTCCCTGATTCATCTGAAATAAATTCAGTATACCGCTTTCCTGGTATACGATTCATCAAGTATCGATCTAATATCCAATCCGGCTCCGATTGATGTTTCTCCACATAGAAACTTAATCGTTCTTTTGTTTGATCGAATATAGCCTTTGCCCAAGGTTCATTTTCAATTTTCTGCAAAACAGCCTTTTTATCTCTATCATTTACAATGATATGGGGATACTGATCAGCCTTTATTACACAACTGAATAACAGTAATAAATTCATAAAATATATCAATCTTCTCATTTTATTACTCATTTAATCGTTCTAATTGTAATTTTTTCTCCGATGACAAATACTCTTGTTGTTCATCGATCCCATTACATCTGTAAATATTTTCTGCTACAATAAAATTAGTCAGTGAGAATCCTTTAACTGCATATTCATTGTTATATTGAATTTTATTATTTTTTACAGATATACAATCGGAACCATGATACAAATAATCTCCCATAAAACCACATCCGTCATTCCCTTCTATCAAACAATTTCCTACAAATCCATTCTGGCATTCAGACATCATAATGCCATGCCAGCCATTCCTAGCAATTTCACATCTGTCAAAAAGAATATCTCTACAATGGTCTATAACAACTCCACATCCTCGTAAAGAGGTATCGAACCTGGAATTTTTTAAACGAATTCCTGTTGAATGCTGAATAAACAAATTATGTTGCAAACGAGGACCCGGAACAACCTGTGCACCATTATCTGAAAAATCACAAGCATCTATCTCTATACCATTTACGTCAGATACATACACTCCAGATCTAGAAAAATTGATGACTGTCAGATTTTTAAACACAACATTTCTTAAACTATGACCATTTTCTCCCCTTAAAGAAATCCCAGTTAAACTATTACTTAGACGTCCAGTACGATTAAACCTTCCAGTATTGGGATCCGAACCAACAGTATGGTTCCAGGCACCATCCAGAACTAAATTCTCTATTGTTATATCATGTGCATCCAAATCCCCCAATAAAATAGCTGCAGTCCGAACAGATGGTTCACAAATCAGGACAGTGCCTACCCCTTCACCACATAAACGGATATTTGACGGTATTGTTAATGATTGCTGGAGTTTATATTCTCCGGCACGCAATAATATCGTTTTACCCAAGCCGGCAGATATATTCAATGCGTGTTGCAACTCTTCGCTATTATAAACTTCCACCCAATCTGTATATCTCATCGTGAAATTATCGTCTTTTGCGCCAGCAGGATAAGCAATATCGCTTACTTGTAAAGCACGTAATTCAGATGGTTTGTTACAAAATTCAGCACGAAAAGCGGTCAACTTCCATAATGCGCTTGCTGCATTATTTAAAACTGTACGCCTGCACAACTCACGCAAATTGGGCATACTAATTCCTTTTGCTGTAAAATGATCCAAGCAATATTCAAATCCAGAACGATATTTAAATCTTTCCCTTTCAGAAGGAACTCCATAGGCAAAAACAGAACCTCCGGTAATAAACTTGGCGGAATATTCCAGCCCTAAAGCTAATCGATAATCAGCAGCGCTGAATAAGTCTATCCCTTGGGTATAAGCAATACGAGCAGCCCCTGAAAATTCATACAACCCCATTTGGACATGCCCTTGATCCCTTCCGGTTTCCTGACACTGTCCATTCGGATAAATATATTTCATTAAACTGCCATTTGCCCGTGCATGTAAATAATGATAGACAGCATTATCAAATAAATCTCTATTATCCGTAAAAACAGCAATAGCCATTAACGTATGCATTATGGCTCCGTCCCAATTGCCATTAGCTTCTGAAAAATAATAACGGATAGTCGGATAATAAACAGACATCATCAAACGAGTCATACTTTCTGTATTTTTTTCTGTCCACCCAACATAATTGTATCGAAGAATCTCCGCCGCATTACATAATTCATAACCAGTAAGAGCAACCAACAATTTAGCATTATTCTCATCAAAGCTTCGCAAAGTAACAGACCATTTATCAATAATATCCAATACTTTCTTTGCATACCGATCATCTCCCGAAATATACCACAAGACAGCACAGCTATAAGCCATTCTGGCACAACTTGATAGTTCCTTTCCTCCTACATCTGGTTTGGAATAAGGACCGCTTATCACATGTGCATAAGATGTAAACTGAAAATCTAAAGAAACTTCTTTTTTTAATAAATCAAAAGATTCTTTCCATGGTTTTCTCTCAGCTAAGACCTGAGCTTTCATATAGGCCAAATCCTCCTTATTCATGTCAATTCCCGGATGAACAAAAGATTGTGCAAATACAGGAAACAACTTAAGAAGGAAACAACAAACAACAATAAAACACTTCACTATCTGCCCCATTATCTACCCCCTTTCTAAAAAACAATTGCTGTCAACAGACTTAGTCGACAGCAACTGCAATAATTAACCCGACTATTTTAGATTTCTACGATTCTATCCATTACATCATATATCGTTTGACACTAATTGTCATCTCTCCTTTAGAAGCTTTATTAACATACACGAATGCACGATATTTGCCATCTGCCGTTTCAATCCAAGCTCCAGCTTCCTCCTTCAAGCTCAAAATATAATATACGGCTTTATTCAGGTTCAGTTCTTTAAAATCTAAATCGTCTATAAAATTACTATATTGCAAATCAGACAATTGACGATCACGTAATCCATAAATTTTAAGCATTCTTGTATTATTCACAAAGCTTGAAGGTAACACTACACCATCCATATATTCCTTTGGAGAAGATGGCGTATAAAAAGCGTGAGACAAATCTTCTTTAGGGCTATAAGCATACATAATATCAATTTTAGAAGCCAAAGACGGATCAGCTTTTATATCCGCCTCTGAATATACATGTACTGCCTCTCCAGGATTCGAAAATGAAAGATAACAATTCTCATTTGTGAGTAACAAATCTTTTATCATGTCCATTTTTGAAATTTTATAAGGTCCTAATTTATATTCCGCAGTTTGTCCATTACTTGCTTTCACAGAGAAAGTGAATTGAACTTCTTTCTCACGAGCTTCTTCCGGTATTATATAATAATATCGAAGCGTTGCTGCACAAGTATCGACAGTGAAATTTACAGATGTTATTGTTCCATTTGTCTGTGAATCGGATGCAACTCTCACTGCTACATCTTGTCCTGAAGAATTTGTATAATAAGAATTAGGATCGAAATAAGTACCTGTAGCTCCCGCAATAGAAGCAACAACTTGAGCAGATGCAAGTTTTCCTAAATTCTTAGGAACAGCCATCGCATAAGCAAACTCAATTTCATTTCCTATTATGTTTGGAGCCAGCGGCAAACTACGCTTTACACAATCGTTACTCAATGATGATACCGGATCTTTTAATAAAATAGGATCGTCATTACAAGCTACCAATGCGAAAGCAAAGGATAAAAATATAAAAAAATGATATTTCAGTTTCATACTTTTTACTTTTAATTATTGCAAAGGTCTTTCTACAATAAGGAATATATACTCCTTTTTTATCTCACGGTTACCAGCAATAACAGTAAACCGTTTTGCTGTCGACGGAAATGCCGACGGGTTATCAACTATACGCTCATTTAGTTGAGTTGTTGCATTTCCTGATTTCCAGTCACCTTCCATAAATTCAATATTCATTTTCGATACAGAGAAATCCATTCGCTCTACAATTTTAGGATCCAATTTAGCATCCTCACAAAGAGAAATCTGCGGCCACAAATTAATCAAAGGAGTTCCAAACTTCACATACATAATGGCAATCTGGGCAGTAGTATCCACATAGGCATTACCAACTTTAACAGATTGAAGATCTGTATCAATCAGATCAAAGTTACTTACATAACATTCTGTTCTTGTCGTAATCAATAAGCCATCTTCATCTACCGGAAAATCCGAACAAGCAGTAACAGACAAAACGAATAAGAACAGTACTATTATTTTATTCTTCATTTTTTTCATATCCTCCTAATTTATGAATTATAACCACGGTGTATTTTGCGTCAGATTCGGATTCTTGTTCCTCTCAGAAGGTGGAATCCTGAATATATAATTACGCTGATAACTTAATAATGAGGTATTGTTAAAATAAGTAGCTCTTAACGCGCCATGAGTATCATACATTCTAACACCCGGAGAAGTCTGCGGAGGCAAAAATACCCGTTCTATTGAACGCCAGCGACGAATATCAAAAAAACGCTGCCCCTCTGCAAATAATTCTACTATTCTCTCTTGTTCGATCGCATAGAAAAATGTAAGTTTATCCACATATTTTTCTGATTTCAATGCGGGCAAATTACCACGGTGTCGAACTCTGTTCACAACATCCAATGCCAATCCCCCATCACCAGTAGGTCCATAAGCCTCATTAGATGCTTCAGCATACATTAAATAAACATCAGCCAAACGCATCACCGGCATATGATAATCACCTTCCGAACGCCCCTGACCAGCATAATTACGAACAAACTTTCGCATAATATAGCCAGTTTGGTCACCATCTGCATTAATCGCCCCAAAATCACCGACCTTACCTTGTAAGGTTTTATATTGATATTTACGTATTTGATCAAAGCTTCGGCTCAACATGGTTACCATCGTTTCACCATCCCATAAAAGTGTTGATTTCATGCGGTAGTCACGATCTTTATAAGATTCAGGGTTCAATGTTGAATTAGGAGCTGTACGAGCCCCTTCCTCCGTTGGTTGCATAGGGACTAGATTTTCACAAAATTCACCTGTAACAATTGATTGATAGCGATTTGCTATTTCAGCACGAGGTTGTCCCCAACCCTGACTTCCTTCTGTTGCACGTGTCCCCATATCTCTCATCAGTTCTTCTCCCTGATTAGTTCCAATTCCACCATGCGTAAATCCGACCATCAGTTCCGGATCAGCATTTGCTCCCGGTAAAAATAAATAGAAATAATTCGGTAACACTTCACAATCACCCATTTCACCATAATCGCCAGGCTCACCATTTTTATATAAAGTTAGACCCGATTCTTCTATCACTTTGCGGAAATCGACCGCTGCATCTTTATAAGCTTGGGCTGATTCGGTAGCACTGGGAGTAAAAGTCGTTAATTCAGGCCAGCCACCTTCCGGAGAGACAGGAGTATTCCAAGGCCAGGATGTACGATTCCAACAAGCCCAATATAACTGAAGTTTTCCTCGGAAAGCTAACGCTCCCCATTTAGTAAAACGACCCAAAGCAACAGGTTTATCAGGCAATTTTTCCCATGCATATGTAAAGTCATCATAAATATGCTGTTTAATTTCCGTTATTGTGGAACGGGAAATATTAGCAACTTCCTCATTGCTCTCAATGATTTTATCAAAATAAGGTACATCACCCCACATTGAAATCAAGCGGAAATAAGCCATTCCTCGTAACATACGAGCCTCTCCTATGAATGATTCCAATTTAATTTTAGAAGCTTCGGTCTTTGCATTCGGTAGCATATTTTCAATATTTTGAATCGCATAATTTGCTCTATTTATTGTTGCATATGCATATTGGTAGTACATATCAAAGGAACTGCCATAAGTAGAGGAAGGGTTAGAATAAGAACCATTCCGATAAGCAATACTACGATCGCCTGTAGCCTGCGAAGTACTTACATTTCCTCTAAATCTAAAATATTCTGTATTTCCATCGAATACATAATCACGATTAAACATAGCTCTTGCTTGGCTATACACGCCATTCACTGCATATTCCGCATCATCTTCAGTTTGCCAATAAAGGGAAGCAGCCAACTCCCCATCTGGAGTCTGGTTCAATAAATTATCAATACACGATGAAAACATCAAAAGGACTCCAGTGACCATGCAAGCGATTGTTGCTATTTTAAACTTGTTCTTTTCCATATTCTTGTTGTTTAAAAGCTAACATTAATACCTAGAGAGAATGATCTATTTATCGGATACAAATCACGGGAACTATTTTTCTTTTCAGGATCCAGTCCCGGATATTGAGTGATCGTAAATAAATTCTCTGCTGATGCGTAAAATCTTAAATTCGACATAGAGATTTTCGATAATATCTTTGTCGGGATATTATATCCTAACATAATATTTTTCATACGGAGATAACTCATATTATACAACCAGTAACTATTATCACTTCGAGAAGTACTCGACCCCAAACGCGGCCATTCTCCACCTCTGTTTTCTAAAGACCAAGACTCAGTCCAATGATCCCAAGTAGAAGCATAACGCCTATCCGCAAAAGCAGTATTATTGAAATCGGTAATCCAATAATCTTTACGTCCCATAGCCCCGTTAAAAAGTATTGAGATGTCAAATCCTTTCCAGGCGGCAGTCAATGTAAGACCAAACGTTGTCGTCGGACTGTCACGCTGAATATTAGGATAAGCCTTCCTATCCTTCCCATCGATAATACCATCACCATTCAAATCTTTACGGATTACATCACCAGGAGCCAAACCTTGAGGAGTATGACTATAAATATCCTCCCATGTCTGAGCTATGCCATCATCTTCATACGTATATAGGAAATGATATGGCATATTCAGAAAGACCCATCCACGACTTAAAAATTCATTCCATTCTTTTAAAGTAGTCCGATTATAAGCTCCATTCAAATTAACTGAATAATCAACAGTTCCTATTTTATCTTTCCATGTCAAATTCAATTCGACACCTTGATTCCGGAGATCTCCGATATTGGCACGAGGTGCGCTGTATGCTCCAGTCAAATGAACAGACATTTGTGAAGGACGATTCATACCTGTTCTCAAACGATTATAAAAATCGATTTCCGCACGTAACCGATTATTTAAGAAACCTAGATCCAAACCGACATTTACATCAGTCGAAATTTCCCAAGATAAATCTTTATTGATCATTTTTTTATTAACAAACCCTTTGACAACATCGTCACCCATGTAATTCATAGCTGTCAAAGTTTCTAATTGTTCAAATCGGCCTACACCTGAATTGTCTCCCATTTTTCCCCAGGATGCACGCAATTTACCACTAGATAGCCAAGAGGATAAATACTTTCTCAAAAAGTCCTCCTCTGTAAATCTCCATCCGACAGCAACTGTCGGGAAAAATCCAAATTGGTGCCCTTTGACAAATTTTGAAGAACCATCCAAACGAAAACTAAATTCTAATAAATATTTACTATAAGCATTATAGTTCAAACGTCCTATATAAGAGCGCAGTCCTTCCGATGCAGAACTACCTGAAGTACTCTGTACATTTGTCAAAGCAGAGTTTATCTCACTTGTTGAAGGATGTAAACGATCATTACGGGAAGCACCGGTCGAACGTGTATGCCAATATTCCTCACTATAAACAAACATTGCACCTATGTTATGATCTTTCGCTATAGTCGCATCATAGTTCAGACGTGCATTAAGTTGCGTTTTATAACTGGTCGTATTGTCATTACTAACCCCTGCATCATATCCTACATAATAACGTCCGATATCACTATCCTTTTGAAAATTATAAGCTGCACCAGTAGGCATATCCGCTCTTTTCTGAAAATAATTATTATAACTTAAAGCATAGTCCAAATGGGCAGTAAAACCTTTAAAGACATTCCAATCAATATACAAACTGCCATTTACTTGTTGACGGGTCTGCTTCGGTTTACGACTATCAAAAAAGGCATATGGATTAAATGCCTGAATATCTTCCCCATAGGCCATAACACCGCCATAACGTCCTGTTACTGGATCGTAAGGAGTGACACCGGCAACAGCATATTGCATATCACCTCCACCCGAATCGCTTGTATCATTATTAGTTATACCATCTGCATACCCGCTATACGTAAAATCCGACCAGTTTCCATCGAAACGTGCACCAACCTTTACGTTCTTAAACATATTATAATCATAATTGAAACGAGTATTATACCTCGTATAATCATTATTTATCTGAATTCCTTCTTTATCCATCATACCAATAGATATATAGAAATTAGATTTATCATTTCCGCCTGTCGCCGAAACTGTGTAATTCTGAAGAATACCAGTACGCATAAATGTATCAAACCAATCGGTATTCGGGTAACGCAATGGATCAATCATCCCTAATGCCATCCATTGGTCAATTGTTCCATCTTTAAAATTATAACTCTCACGCTTTGTTCCTGACGCAGCCCGGAATTGATGTAATGTCAATGCACGAGGATAATCATCCATAAAGTCGTAAGAACGAGACGGTTTTTCTATTGCATAAGATCCATTAAAACTTATACTTGTTTTTCCTTTTTTACCTGTCCGCGTCGTGATCAGAATAACTCCATTTGCTGCACGCGAACCATAAATAGAAGCTGAAGCCGCATCCTTCAAAACAGAAATAGTTTCTACGTCTGCCATATTAATACGGTTAAGATCTACATCCGGCATACCGTCGACAACAATTAAAGGATTTGCATTGTTAACTGTTCCCAAACCACGAATCATCAATGAAGCTTCATCTTTGCCAGCCATACTAGTCGTCTGAGAAACCAGCAAACCCGGTACTAATCCTGAGAGTCCTGTTGATACGTTTGCCAAGGAACGGCTCGCTATTTTTTCATCAACATTTACAGCGCCTACCGCACCTATTAAATTGACCTTCTTCTGTGTACCATAACCCACAACAACAACTTCTTCTATTGATTGTGAATCTTCTTTTAGAGATATATTTACAACAGATTGATTCTTTACCGGAATTTCAACCGACTCATAGCCTATATAGGAAACAATCAATATAGCATCTTGAGAAACGTCCAAACTATATTGACCGTTTATATCCGTTATGGTCCCTACACCATTAGCACCTTTAACGAAAACATTAGCTCCAATAACAGGTTCGCCGGTCTGATCTTTTACAGTTCCAGTAATTTTCCGATTAGCTTGATTATACTCATCTATTTCTCCTGCCGAGGTTGTCAATATAATATCTTTATCCACAACTTTATAAGTAACACCGGTATTTTTAAACAAAATATCCAAAATTGAAAATACATTTTTATTATTTACATCAAATGTTACTTCACGACTGACATTCACTAATTTACTATTATAGAAAAAATGAAATTCTGATCTTTCTTCAATGTTATTCAAGACTTCTGAAACTCTCTGCTGCTTCACGCTAAAAGAGAAAAATATTTCCTGTGCATAAGAACCTGAAGCAAAAGAAATTTCCGCAGAAAGACATATTAAGAAAAAGATTAACTTCGCAACTTTCCAGATTCTAAAATCTGATATCGGATCATAAAAAATTTTATCCGATTGGTTATAAGCATTTTTCTTCATACTTTTATAGTTGATTTAAGATTAAAAAATATCTTTAGTCTATCTTTATAAGACTATTGAAATTTTAGATGGGGAAATGCTCGTAACATTTTCCCATTCTTTTTTGTCACTTATTTTTCCATAGGCACTCTATTTAAATTATACATCATAATTAATTATGCGTATTATTACTTTTTATAAAGCAATACACTTTCCTGCTGGACAGTTAAACTATCATCTGCAACCATTTGCTTTATAGAATAACCCACATGAGAAGATATCTGCAAATAATCTAAAATTTGAGATAATTGTCTATTCTTGAATGTTCCTGTAAATCGATATGAATTAATAACCGGATCTAAGACCTGGAATTTTACATTATAGAAATATGAAAGCTCTTTCAAAACCTGAGGCAAAGCCATATCTTTAAAAATCAGAACGCCATCTTTCCAAGCAATCTCACTTTCAACATTAACGCATGTAATATTTATTGATTGATTCTGCAAATTATAAACTGCTTTTTCCGAAGGAGATAAAGTTTGATACTTTATTACATTATTACTTTGTTTCATTCCTATATTTATAGAACCTGAAACCAAAGTTGTTTGTACTTCATAATCTTCACTATAAGCTTGAATATTAAACTCCGTGCCCAAAACTTTCACTTGCATTCTATCATTTGCGACACTCACTATAAACGGCTGTTCCTGATTATGTGCCACCTTAAAATAAGCTTCTCCTGTAAGTGTTACCACTCTTTCATTCTTGTCATAAGGCAACGGATATGAAAGTATGCTTCCCGAATTCAAATAAACAACAGTTCCGTCAGGCAGATTAAAAGATGAGCGCATTCCAGCATTGGCCTGGATAGTTACTCCCTGTTTTTCAATACTAACTGATTTTTGCATCCAAAAAGAAATTGCTGTAGAGAGAATTAAAACACCTATAAAACATGCAGCTACAAAGCATGCACGGTGGATCCATTTTCGGGTTTGTTGTAATCTGATGTGTCTCTCAACTTTAGAGTAAGCCTCCAATGAATTGCGCGATTCAACACGTTTTTTTGTATAAAGGGCATAATCTATACTAGCCAATTGTAGCACTATTTCATACCTGGTTTCATCTTCTTTCAACCAGCATTCAATCCACTCCCTTTCCTCATCCGATACTTCATCACGGATGTATTTCAAAAGAACAATTTCATCTGGTTCACTGTAAGTCATATGTGTATTTTCTTCTACCATTCTATATATACGACAAAGCCATAGACACAATACCCTAAATCAAATCCCTACTTTTTTCTAAAAAAGTAAGTCCTATTTGTATAAAAAAGCAAATAAATAGTTTTGTATATAAAAGAAACCCTCTATATTTGCTTTTGAAATTTAGAAACAACGTAGAAGCGTTTATTATTATTCACACTCAGGAATCTGGTAAATTCAATTATAAGATGAATAATAAGCATCAAACGCTCGCGCCCTATAGGCGTGGGCTGTTGCTTATTTCTTATATGGCTTACCAGGGCTCCTGAGTTGATAAGCAAACAGTTCCACGCTTTTTCTTGAAAATTACCACAATAACTTTAATAACACAGGGCTTATGAATGACGAGCAAATTCTCAACTTGCTACAAAAGAGCGATAGAGACGCTTATAAACAGTTATTTCTAAAATACTATTCCCCTTTGTGCGAATATGCTTCCCATTATATTTCCGATGCAGACTCAGAAGAGTTGGTACAAGATCTGATGCTATTCATCTGGGAAACCAGAAAAATGCTAATAATCGGAACATCGCTGAAATCTTATCTTTTCATCTCAACCAAACACCGATGCCTGAATGCCATTAAGAAACAGTTGTATCATGAACGGATACACAACCATATATACGAAAAAATAAAAGATCAGTTTGAAGATCCGGATTACTACTTCGTAAATGAACTAACGGAACATATTAATAAAGCTATCAGGGAACTCCCCGATACCTATCGTGACACCTTCACCCTAAGCCGATTCGGCGAACTCACGAATACTCAGATAGCTACTAAACTCGGCGTATCCGTCAAAACCGTTGAATACAGAATCAGCCAAGCGTTGAAAATACTTCGTGTCAGACTAAAGGATTATCTGCCACTGCTTTCTTTTTTATTCGGATTTCCTTCCTGAAAAAAGAGAAAAGAGATTTGACAAAAGAAGTCAAAACACAACCATATTACGTCAATATGTTACAGAAATAGATTTTATCATAACACGTGAATTTTTCAAATCTCATCTCCCAGAAGATTCATTTTCACAATAATTAACAACAATCATTCTTACCATCCAGTTCCCAGTTCATTTTAAAGGAATTTCCATCTCGTTTAAAACGAGATTTTTTTCATTTTAAACGAAATGAAGATTTATTATAGGCAAAAAACAATGCAAATAGATGTTAATTAACAATCTCAAAAGGACTTTTCAAGCCCCGAATTGTATGTTTACGAACAGTTTTTTTCTCCAGAACGATTCAAAAACAGTGCGCAGTTAAAATATCGTTATATCAAACAATCATCATTTATTTCAGAAAAAGGATTCATATATCCTTTTTAAATCCCTATTATGGCAGAATTACTCCACCATCAAGAACATTATAACATTTTCAAACCTTTCGAGGTTTGTATAAAAAGCAGCATCTCCTCCATCAGTCTTATACAGTTCCTTCACCAGCCACTTGATATAGCATTTTGATATTCCGGTAGTTCGGGATTTTCATCTGTCAATTAGCTGACAAATGTTTTCGTTAATAAATCAAAATCATCACATATATTTTTAAACTTAATAACCTTCGTCGTGTCTATCTTCTCGTACTCGGAAACCAGTCCGGGAAAATGTTTGTTAGATACAGATAATACATTAGTTATGAAATTGGGAAGGTACTTATTATGGTTATTTTTTATCCTCTTTTCTTTGCCGGCATTTGCGCAGCAGGGTGGAGTTGACATCACTGGAACGGTGGTAGAAGATGGAAGCAATGAGCCAATCGAACAGGCAACAGTACGCTTGTTGAATGTAAAAGACAGCACGATGGTTGGCGGTGTAGCCAGTTCGCGCAATGGTAATTTTACACTGAAAGGTATTAAAGCCGGCAGTTATTTATTGCATGTCAGCTTTGTGGGATTCGATCCTTTATACCAACCCATCCGTATCATCGGAAAAACAAATCCTGTCAAATTAGGTAAATTAGCATTAAGCGACGGAGCTATCCAGCTGGGTGAAGCCGTCGTGATCGGCAAGGCTCCGGAAGTGGTCGTCCGCAACGACACGGTCGAATATAACGCCGACTCTTACAAGACAACCGAAGGGGCTGTCCTGGAAGACCTGCTGAAAAAGATGCCCGGCGTGGAAGTTGACAGCGAAGGAAAGATTACCGTCAATGGAAAAGAAGTCAAGAAAGTATTGATAGACGGAAAAGAATTCTTCTCCGACGACCCGAAAGTAGCTTCCAAAAACCTGCCTTCTAAAATGGTGGAAAAAGTACAGGTGCTGGACCGCCTGAGCGATATGGCACGGATGACCGGATTCGATGACGGGGATGAAGAAACCGTGATCAACCTGACCGTCAAGCCAGGAATGAAGCAGGGATGGTTCGGTAATGCCTTTGCCGGCTATGGAAGCGAGGATCGGTATGAAGGTAATTTCATGGTGAACCGGTTTATCAACAACGACCAGTTCACACTTATGGGAGGTATCAATAACACGAACAATATGGGATTCTCCGATATTGCCTCCAACATGTTCTCCGGTATGGGAGGACGACGGGGTGGACGGTCGGGAGGAGCCGGAAACGGTATCACCACCTCCGGAAACGTAGGTCTGAACTTCAGCAAAGAATTCAACTCTAAAATGACCCTGGGAGGTAATGTCCGTTATTCACATTCCGACAATGAAGCGAACAGTAAAATTAACCGGACAAATATTTTGCCGAACGACAGTTCTACTATTTACAATGAAATAAATAATAAAAACACGAAAAGCGATAACGTCGGTGCCGATTTCCGCATGGAATGGAAGCCTGACTCGGCAACCCAAATCATTTTCCAGCCTAGTTTCAGTTATAGCAACAGTCATAACCGGGAGTTCGGTTCGTTCAACACACTGACAAACCTGGGCGATACAGTCAACCTCGGAGAATCCGATTACGTATCCGATGGTGAAGGTTACAACCTGAATGCACGATTGGAGTTCAGCCGTAAGCTGAATGACGAAGGGCGCGTCTTCAGTGGTTCTTTAACCGGAGGGCTCAGCGATTCCTACAACAAAGGACTGAATTATTCGAACACAGAATATTTCATGGGAAATAACCAGGATGAACTGATCGACCAGCAATTCAGATATGATAACAAAGGGTTTAACTACCGCGTTTATTTATCATGGGTCGAGCCGATCGGGCATAATAACTTCATCCAGGCAACCTACAGTATCAGCCAGAATAAACAGGAATCCCTGAAAAACTCTTATGTAAGAGGAGAAGACAGCGAAGATTATAATGTACTGGACACTGCATACAGCAAAAGTTACCGCAATAACTTCATCAACCAGCAGGCAAGCCTGGCCTTTAAGGCTGTCCGGGAAAAATATGATTATACCATCGGTATGAACCTGGAGCCTTCACACAGTGTAAGTGAGAATTTTGTAGGCGACACGACCCTTTCAAAGCTGACGCGCAACGTTGTCAACCTGTCGCCGATGGTTCGGTTCAACTACCGGTTCGATAAACGAACTAACCTGCGCATTAACTATCGCGGTCGTACCAGCCAGCCGTCGATGACTCAACTGCAACCAGTAGCCGACATCTCCGACCCGCTGAACACCATCACCGGTAATCCGGATTTGAAACCGACTTATTCAAATAACTTCTCTGCCCGTTACCAGAAATTTGTTCCGGAAAAGCAGACAGCTCTCATGTTGATGTTGAATGCCAACTATGTTGTCAACGCCATCGTTACCAAATCTATATATGTTGGGGAATCGGGAAAGAAAATGACGACTTATGATAATGTCAACGGGAACTATAACGGCAATTTCCGCGTCATGTTCAACACGCCGCTGAAGAACAGAAAGTTCTCCGTTAACTCGATGACAATGGCTTCATTCGCCAATTCAAACGGTTTCATTAACGAAAAGAAAAATACGAACAAGAATTATTCGGCCATGGAACGTGCCGGTATCGATTTTCGTTCGGATTATATCGACCTGGGAGTAAACGGAAACTTCCGTTATAGTGGGACTAAGAACTCTTTGCAAAACCAGAACGACCAGAATATTTACAATTATGGCGTGGGAGGAACTACTACCATTTATCTTCCACTCGATTTCAAGATTGAAAGTGACATAACCTGGTCGGCCAACTCCGGTTACGCAGCCGGATACCAACAGAAGGAAGTTTTATGGAATGCATCCGCATCCAAATCTTTCCTGAAAGGAAAACAGGCGACATTGCGTTTCAAAATTTATGATATCCTGCAACAACGCAGTAATATCTCTCAGAGCGTAACAGCTGACTATACACAATATTCGGAATATAATACGCTGAGTAGTTACTTCATGGTTCACTTCATTTACCGGTTCAGCATCTTTAAAGGGGGAGCATCTGCAAGCGATATGCGCGGACCGGGTGGCAGAGGCCATGGCGGACCGGGCGGTCCTCCTCCACGGTTCTAAACAAGGGCTGAATAAAAGAGATAGCGGCGGTAAAAGTCTTCATAAACTTTTATCGCCGCTACCGTTTTTCCTATACATTATTATATATAGCTACACTTTCAGGCTATACGGTTCGCGTATCGGATTTCCTCTTCGTCTGTTAGCTTCGTCGTCAAAGAAAAATTCTTCTTTTTCCGGATTCCACACCAGTTTGCGGTCAAACTCGTAACAAAGATTTACGATATGGCAAAGCGAAGCCGTACGATGTCCGATCTCAACGGTACTAAGCGGCTGTTTGCGAGTCTTCATTGCTGTGAGGAAATCATTGTAATGATCGTCGCTCTTATACAATTTGATCTTGTCATCACCGATCACTTCATCCTGTAGTTTGGCAGGTATCGTATCCAGAAAACTACGGCTGATATCGATCACACCGTCCGAACCGATAAAGCGGACTGCATTTCCATCCGCCTTACGGAAAGGCTCATGTGTCATTACTGTTCCGTTGGCATAACGCATGCTAAGCGGTTTCAGTTCTCCTTCCTCAGGAGGAGTAAACTCAATCGGACCGGAATCGTCCATGCCCAAAGCCCATTGGGCTATGTCAAACATGTGGGCACCCCAGTCACAGATCATACCACCACCGTATTCCCGGTAATTACGCCAGTTCGGGAACATATTCCGCTCCATAGGCGGAGCCAGTTCCTCATTATATACATTCATGGGAGCCGGCCCGATCCACATTTCCCAGTCCAGCGTCTTGGGAACCGGTTGCGCAGGAAGATCATATTTAACAGGAGGAGGTCCGATGGAAACTTTTACTTCTTTTATCTCACCGATATACCCATTACGGACCAGTTCACAGGCATGGCGGAAGTTTCGCCATGAACGTTGCATGTTGCCGACCTGCAATACCCGGTTATATTTCTTAACGGCATCGGCCATGGCACATCCTTCCTCGATACTGTGCGACATGGGTTTCTCCACATATACATCTTTTCCGGCACGGCAGGCTTCAATAGTCTGTACCGCATGCCAGTGATCCGGTGTGGCAATAATCACACCATCGATATCGCTCCGGTTCAACAATTCATGATAGTCGGCATACAATTTAAAACCTTTATAGGCCTGTCCTTTTGCCTTTTCGGTTTCTTTTTCGACAATTGCCTGCATGGCATTCAACTGACGGGATTCACAGTCGGATGCTGCAATCAGATTCGCACGGCGGGCAAACTCGGGAGCTAACGTCCAGCGTCCCTGTGCCCCGCAGCCGATAATCCCGAGATTTATCTGATCGCTGGGAGCGACAAAATTCGTTCCACCTAAAATGTGACGGGGTAAAATAGTGAAGCCGGCAAGAGCCAGTGCCCCACTCCTGATGAAGTTTCTTCTTTTCATTATGTCTGCATTATGGTATTAGAGAAATTGAGATATTTCCACAAATCTATAAATAATACCTTAAAATACAAACACTTGAACACGAATATATATAGAAAATATTCCGTTTAAAAGTGAGACAGGAAGGCTTTTATCAATGAAGGATTAAGTAAAGCCGGGAACAGAAAACCATATACCGCCCCGTAAAAATGGGCATTGTGATTAATATTGTCTCCCGCACGTTTAGCCATATATTGACAATAAGCCAGGTAAACTACTCCAAAGATAATTCCCGGTACAGGAATGATCGCAAACAGTAATATTTTACTCCAGGGGTCGAACAATATATAGGAAAACAGAATCGCCGATACGGCTCCCGATGCTCCAATGGAGACATAATAAGGATCATTATGATGTTTTACCAGGTCATAAATGGAAGCAAAGATCATCCCTCCGAAATAAAGTCCCAGAAATCCCCAGGTTCCGAAACCCAAGTAACCGAAGACATTTCCTATATAGGTTCCGAACGACCAGAACGTAAACATATTGACTAACAGGTGCGTCATATCCGCATGAACGAAACCATGCGTTATCAATCGGTACCATTCATTATTCTTTACCGTGCGGTAAGGGATCAACGCCAGCTTACGGAACAATTCCGCATTATTGAAACAGAGATAAGACACTAAAACGGTTATACCTATAATAATATATGTAATCATCTTCTTTTATTTGATATATCCGGCAAATGTAGTAAAGATTTGTTATTTACAAATTACCTTACTACCTTTATCAACCTGTAACAAAATATAAAAAGAATGCTGGCAGCCATACACATACAATGGGTAGTTGGGGTAATATTCATTATATTATACTCCGTCACCATCCTGGGACTGGTTCTGGTTATTATAGCGGAAAACAGAAATCCGTTAAAAACCATTCCCTGGGTCATCGTATTGTTGCTGGCTCCGGGTATCGGCCTGCTGTTCTATTTCTTCTTCGGACAGGACAACCGAAAACAGCGTATCATCTCCCGAAGAACCTACAAACGTATTATGAAACGACCGCAGGAAGGCAAACTTCCGCAGGACGCCTGTACTGTCCCCGGTCCGTACCAACCGTTAGTCACATTGCTGAGTAACAACAATCAGTCTTCCCTGCTCTATGGCAGCGAGATTAAAATATATACGAACGGAGCTGACAAATTCAAGGATCTACTGGACGATATACAAAAGGCAAAACATCATATCCACTTTCAATATTATATCTTTTGTGACGATGAAGTCGGGACACGGTTCAAAGACGCCCTGATTGCAAAGGCAAAAGAGGGGGTCCAGGTGCGGGTTTTATACGATGACGTAGGCTGCTGGAACGTAAAAAACAGTTTCTTCGACGAAATGCAGGAAGCCGGAATTGAGGTATATGCCTTCCTGAAAGTAGCATTCCCGGTCTTCACCAGCAAAGTGAACTACCGGAATCATCGGAAGATTGTCGTTATAGACGGGCAGATCGGCTATATGGGCGGTATGAATATTGCCGATCGCTATGAGAAAGGTACGGAATGGGGTATCTGGCGCGATACTCATTTCAGGATAATAGGAAAAGGAGTACACGGCCTCCAGTCCGCTTTCCTGATCGACTGGTATGTCATCAGTAAGAAATTGCTGAATGACAAAATATATTATCCCCTGACTCCGATATACCATGACGACAATATCATGCAGATAGCAACCAGTGGTCCGGTCGGGCAATGGCGCACGCTGTTGCAGGCCTATATCTTTGCCATCGCTAATGCCAAAAAGTACATTTATATACAAACCCCTTATTTCCTTCCGACCGAAGGATTGAACCAGGCACTGCTGATCGCAGCGTTGGGAGGTATCGATGTACGCCTTATGTTACCCAAACGCTCGGATACCCGCAGCGCCAATATGGCGACACACTCTTTCATCGACGAGATGGTGAAGGCTGGTGTGAAAGTATATTTCTATGAGCCGGGATTCCTCCATTCCAAACTGATGATAACCGACGATGCGCTTGCCTGCATCGGATCGGCCAATATGGACTTCCGGAGCTTCGAACACAATTTCGAGATAAATGCATTCGTCTATCAACCGTCTTTCGCCATACAGATGAAGCGGGTGTTCATGCACGATATGCACAGCTGTGAACGGCTGATTCCTTCACGCTGGCTAAAACGGCCAATCAAACAGCGCCTCGCCGAATCGTTCATGCGCCTGTTCTCGCCGCTCCTTTAAGCCTTTTCCTCTTTTATGAAAATACTGAAATTCACCGAACCGTATACACGTTGCTGGTCAAAATACGGCAGGTGGGAGAAATCATTCGTTTTCGGATGCTCCATCACGAAGATACCGCCGTCACGCAATAAGTCATGCTCAAAAACCAAGGCAGGGACCTCCGGCAGTTCCTTCAGCGCATAAGGGGGATCAGCAAAGATAAAATCAAAACCCTGTTTCGGTGCCGAATGAAGATAACGGAACACATCGCCACGGATCAGATGAAGCGAATCTGTCTTTAACTCTTTCGCTACCTTTGCAATGAAAGAGGCATGTGCATTGTTCTTCTCGACAGCTGTCACGCTTTTGCATTCTCTCGACAGCAGTTCGAAAGAGATACTCCCCGTTCCGGCAAACAGGTCCAGCGCATCGGCACCTTCCAGGTCGGTCAGGTTGTTGATCACATTAAAGAGATTCTCTTTCGCAAAGTCAGTAGTCGGCCGTGCACTGAAAGATGACGGTACATCAAAACGCCTCCGGCCATATATTCCGCTTATAATTCGCATACAGATAAAGCTATTAAATCCAATGGGGCCTGAACAACCTCGGCACCCAACAAATAAGCATCCGACGGTATCTCGGCCGGACTGATATATTGTATATAATTACGTAACGTAGTTGTTATGCTGTTACGCAGGGAGACACCTCCATAGATATGAAGCTGGTCCCTCTCCTGATCCATGCCGACCTGTTTCCATACATATAATATATAGTACAGGATATCATCCGGCTTATCATACTCAAACGTATTGACAAAAAGTAGTTTCCCCTGCGCAAAACAAACCACGTCCATCATCTTCCGGTGCAGCACTACATACAATTGCCGGGGGATCAACATACGGCTCTGCTGTTTCCATAAAGCCAGCTGGGGAGTCATATGATGGATAAACGACGGATTGATCAGCGAGCGGGAACAAAACTCATACACCTCTTCATCCATGCCGAACACGACCTCCGCCGCCTCACGTGTCAGCAAATTATGCAGACATTTATTCTCCGGGGCAGAAAACGTAAACGACAGCAGATCCGTTTTCTGCTTGTCCGTAAAGACTTCCTCCGGCACCACCGTATACTGCGGCGTGACACAAACCAGGTTCGTCCGCCTATACGAATAAGTCATAAACTCGTGCTCAAAGAAAAACTCTTTCAGGGAAGAGACATAAGGCTTCGTCCGGTCGAACTCCACGTTTCTGTAAAAGAAAGTCTCGCTCTCCGAAGGGCTGTATCCTGAAAAAGAAAGTCCATCCGACCTAAGCCGGATGGACATTATGTATTTTCCAGAATTATCAGCAGTCAACGTATCAGGAATACTGATAGTCATAAGCAATTGATTATTCCCAGTTACCTGCGTTGTTATTAATTTCAGTCAGTGAACCAACACGTAAACCCGGATATTTTTCCAGCTTTTCAGCCTTGTCCTTCAGGTTTACAACCAACTGTTTGTCCAGGTCACCCAGATAATCGTCATACTTAACGCCTGCTTCAAATACTTTTACAGTATAACCGGAACCGGAAGTCAGTGTAGCTGTATCCATAGAGAACTTAACGCTTGTTCCCGGAACATTGGCCAGATCATCAGCATTGTAGCTGGCACCGAACAAGGTATCTTTTGCCAGGACCCAGATAGTATCACGTCGGATCAAACCTTTCTTCACAGCTTCTTTCTCTGTCATACCTTTTTCCAGCTGCTCGTCAGTCAAAACACCTTCCTTGATCAAGAACGGAAGCTTATCTTCCTTCAGGAACTTAACCAAGTCATTGAAACTACCAGCATGAGTCTTATACACATTCTTGTACTCGATCTGAGCTTTACGAATATCGATCAGACGAGCTTTAATAAGACTTTCACGCGCATCTTTTGCTTCATTGAATTCGATCGGCGTCATGATGCTTCTGTAGCAAATGTAAACTAGCAGGAGAACTGCAGCAGCTAATAAAATCTTTAATGTAACTTTCATGGTTTGTATTGTTTTTTTGAATTTATTTCGTTCGGCAAATTTAAAAAAGAATATTTAATACACTACCTTTATCACCAAAATTATTGCAATCAAAATGATAAATAGTTATTTAAGCCGCCAAATTACGCAAAATTTCCCACATAATCCGACAGAAGACCAGTTTTCTGCATTAAAAACGCTCACGGATTTTCTGCTTTCGGTGGAATCGGACACACTCCTGTTGCTGAAAGGATACGCAGGAACCGGAAAAACGTCGTTGGTCGGTGCCCTGGTTAAGACTCTGAACGAACTGCAACAAAAAACATTTCTGTTGGCTCCAACCGGCAGGGCAGCTAAGGTTTTTTCGAACTATTCGGGGCAAAAGGCTTATACGATCCATAAAAAGATTTACCGCCAGAAGGCATTCTCCAACGAGCCGACCGGGTTTATGCCTGCTGATAATTTACATAAAGATACGTTATTTATTGTTGATGAAGCATCCATGATTTCCAATGACGGAATCGACTCGATTTCTTTCGGGACGGGACGGCTGCTCGACGACCTGATACAATACGTCTATTCGGGGGAGAACTGCCGCCTGATCCTGATGGGCGACGTGGCCCAGTTGCCGCCTGTCATGCAGACCGAAAGCCCGGCACTCAACCCGGAAATACTCAGAGGATATAACCTGCAAGTACAGGAAATCACCCTGACACAGGTCGTCAGGCAAAGCGGCGATTCGGGCATTCTGCTCAATGCAACCCGTTTGCGGGATGCGCTGCGGAATAACACCGTAGAAATCTATCCTAAACTTCAGTTGAAAGGTTTCACCGACTTCAGAAAGGTTAACGGGGATGAACTGATCGAGGAAATATCATCGGCCTACAGCCATGACGGGATCGAAGAAACAATGATCATCACACGCTCCAACAAACGAGCCACCATCTACAATAACGGCATCCGCAACCGGATACTGTACCGGGAAGAGGAATTATCGGCCGGCGACCGCTTAATGGTTGCCAAAAACAATTATTACTGGACCAGCGACTGCAAGGAAATGGACTTCATCGCCAACGGGGAAATCGTACAGATACTCCGTGTCAGACGGACAACCGAGCTCTACGGCTTCCGCTTTGCCGATGTAACCGTCCGCTTTCAGGATTACGACCTGGAACTGGATATAAAGATACTGCTCGACACCCTACAGACCGACACCCCTGCCCTGCCGAAAGAGTTAAACGACAAGCTGTTCTTCACCATCCTGGAAGATTATGACGATATCCCCACCAAGGCCGGAAAAATGAAGAAGATGAAAGCCGATCCGCATTACAATGTAGTACAGGTAAAATATGCCTATGCCATCACCTGCCATAAGGCACAGGGCGGACAATGGATGAACGTCTTCCTCGATATCGGATATATGACGGAAGAAATGCTGGGAGAAGATTTCTACCGGTGGCTCTATACCGCTTTCACCCGTGCCACCCATCGGCTGTATCTGGTTAATTTACCGGATGAATTTGTTGAGTGACAGCACACTTTTTCACATATTAAGTACGTTACATAAATAGAAATAGTTATTTTTGCTGCAATATAAGACAGAGAGGTCGCAAATAGTGCCTTTTGGGACACAACGCCTCTTGCAAATTAAAATAAAGGAATGGCAAATAAAGAAAAAATAGATTATCTGTTACTTGATATCAAGGAACTGGAGACGTTGATAGCCGGTATGCGCGACGCAGAAGTATATCCGGTATCCTTCTTTAGCCAGACATTCAATCTGACGCATAAAATACTGAATGACCTGCATTCGCTGGAAACGGCACAGATTGAAATGTTACGTAAACAAATGGAAGCCCATCAGGCATTGATACAGTCACTTCCGAACCCGGTTGCCACCGCGGCACCCGCTCCCGAAGAATACAAACCGGAAGTAAAAGAACCGGAAATAAAAGAAGAGCCGGTCGCAGAACCCGTGATCATCCCGGAGCCAAAGATGGAACCCGTGCAGGAAGTTATCATCGAAAAGACGGAAATCGTCACCGAGGAAAAGGTTACCGTCCAACCGGAGCCAGTCCGTCAACCGGAAACAGTCAAAGAGGAAGTTGTTATCCCGGAACCGGCCGTCGCTGTACAGCCTGAGCCGGTACGCCCTATCGAACCGGCAGGACATAACGTTCAGCCCGAACCTCCCCATAAATCCGTCACTTCGGAAAAGCAAAATGTTTTCCTGAGTGACATTCTGGAGAAGAAGAACCTGTCCGACTTCCGCAAGGCATTCAGCCTGAACGACCGCTTCCGTTTCCGTCGCGAACTGTTCGGTGGCAATGAAGAGAAAATGAACAAGGCGATTACCGACCTCAACGATATCCATTCGTATGAAGAATCGGTAACCTACCTGAATAACGAACTGAAATGGAACATAGAAGATGAAGCCGTAGCCGACTTCATCAAGCTATTGGAAAAACGATTCCTCTGAAGAATTGAAAATTATGGCAAAGTTAACAGTTGTACCGACTCCCGTAGGAAACCTGGAAGACATGACCTTCCGGGCCATCCGTGTGCTGAAGGAAGCCGACCTGATCCTGGCCGAAGACACCCGCACGACCGGTATTCTGCTGAAACATTTTGAGATACAGAACAAGATGCAGTCGCACCACAAGTTCAACGAACATAAGACTGTGGAGCAGATCGCTTCCCGCATCAAAGGCGGCGAAAACATCGCACTCGTATCCGACGCCGGGACACCGGCCATCTCCGACCCGGGCTTTATGCTCGTCAGAGAATGTGTGCGGCAGGGTGTCGACGTGGAATGTCTGCCGGGAGCAACCGCATTTGTTCCGGCCCTCGTGGCCTCCGGGCTACCGAACGAAAAGTTTTGTTTCGAAGGATTCCTTCCCCAGAAGAAAGGTCGTCAGACCCGCTTGAAGGAGTTGGCCGTCGAATACAGGACGATCATTTTTTACGAATCACCTTTCCGACTGGTAAAGACGCTAACCCAACTAGCCGAATTCTTCGGAACCGACCGACAAGTATCCGTGTCGCGCGAAATATCCAAGCTGCACGAAGAGACCGTCCGCGGAACCCTGGAAGAGGTTATAGCACATTTTACCGTGAACGATCCGAGAGGTGAGATTGTTATTGTATTAGCAGGCTTAAAAGATAAAAAGGAAAAAGAGACAGAAAAAGATGTTTAACTCAAAAAACAAAAAGAACATGAAGAAGTTATTATTAGCTTGTACCTGCGCGACATTGCTGGTTTCCTGCGGACAGAACTCAGCCGAATACAAAAAGCTGAAAGCCGAAAACGATTCTCTGAAGATCGAGAATACGAAAGCGACCAGCGAAATGAATGAGATCCTTGCTACATTAAATGATGTAGAGGCAGACATACAGTCTATCCGCGATGCGGAAAACTATCTGAACCTCCAGCAGCAGACTGGCGGTGAATTCAGCAAAAGCAACCGCGAACAGATCAAGCAGAACATGCAGCTGATCAGCGAAACACTGAAAAAGAACAAGGAAACGATCAGCCAGCTGGAAGACAAGCTGAAAAAGAGCGGCATCCAATCGGCTGCCCTGCGGAAGACAATCAGCCGCCTTTCTTCCGAACTGGACCAGAAAGCTACGATGATCGTCGCTTTGCAGGAAGACCTGGCAAAGAAAAATGTACGTATCCAGGAACTGGACGAAATGGTCTCTTCGTTGAACGAAGATGTGGAAAACCTGGCTACAACAGCTGCCGCCCAATCTGAAAAACTAAACGAACAGGACAAGGCGCTCAACACGGCTTACTACTGCTTCGGTACGGCTAAAGAACTGAAAGACCAGAAAATCCTTTCCGGCGGCGGTCTTTTCTCCAAATCAAAAGTATTGCAGAGCGGTTTCAACAAGGACTACTTCATCTCTGTCGACGTTCGTGAAGTAAAGGAAATTCCGTTGTTTGCAGCAAAGGCAAAACTGAAATCCAACCATCCGGAAGGTTCTTACGAATTCGTGAAAGACGAAGACGGCAACCTGACACTGAACATCACAGACCCGAAAACATTCTGGAGCCTGGGCAAATACCTGGTGATCGAAGTAGGATGATGAAATACAAAAACCTCTTTATAGATCTGGACGATACCCTTTGGGATACGTACCATAATAATAAAGAATGCCTCGAAGAGCTTTATACCGATCACCACTTTGACCGGTATTATGCCTCCTTCGAGGCTTTCTTTGCTATCTATTGGCCGCACAACGAGCTGCTTTGGAAACAATACCGTGCGGGAGAGATCGACAGGCAGACGCTTATCATCGACCGCTTCCGTTATATGCTGCGCCCGATGGGCATCGAAGAGACAAAGGCTGTACTGGCCGTCAACAATGATTTCCTCAGGCGCACGACCACCAAGACACGGCTGGTTCCCGGCGCGATCGAACTGCTGGAATATCTTCGCCCTTCCTACCGCCTGTATATCCTGTCGAACGGCTTCCGCGAAGTACAGGACAAGAAACTGCGCAACTCCGGCCTGGCGCCTTATTTCAAGCGGATGATCCTGTCGGAAGACGCCGGTATCCAGAAACCGCACAAGGGCATCTTCGACTTTGCCCTGATCAATACCAACTCCCGCCGCAACGAGACGCTGATGATCGGCGACTGCTTCGAGGCCGACATCTTCGGTGCCCGCCAATCGCGGATCGACCAGCTCTGGTTCAACCCGCAGGGACTGCCGCCCCAGGAGTTTACCCCGACCTATACGGTCAGCAGCCTGGAAGAGATAAAAACGCTTTTGTGAGGGCGGATGCCGGCAAGCATCCGGTCCGCAGGCTCACTTCTTATACCTCACCAGCATGATCACCGGATTCGATTCTTCATCCAATTCAGAGGCTATCTTTTTCAACTTGCCGTCGAGCTTTCCTGCCTCATTGGCCTCCATCAGGTCGGAGGCTTCCAGTGCTACATGGAACGCGATCTTATTACTCAGGTTACGCAGGAACATATCCTCCTTTCTCTCCTTGAAATCCTTATTGAGGAGGGTATATTGGTATATCTTCTTTTCCTGTTTGTCATACATCAGGTCGGTCGTAGGAAATCCTTCATCTTTATCAAAATCAAATTCCTTTTTCACCGTTTGCATGAAATAATAGCGGTCGGTAAGAGCCCCGGGGAAAAGGAAGACCTCCGGATTCATCGCCTGCACGGACGGAGTCCTGACGATAAAAGGACGAAGGCTATTATCCCGTCGATACAGATAGACGGTATCAGCGGAAGGCTCCGCCAATGTCCAGCCGTTTTGGAAAGGAACGATAAAACCGTTTTGGGGAGAACTTGTCATCGCCATCTCTCCTTCCTGTTTTGCCAGTACCACCGACTTTCTTTTTTTGTAAGGAATCTTGATCTCTTTCATGCTCCCATCCTGTTTGGATAAGAGGAAGAAGGTATTTGCACTCCCCTCGTTCCCCGGCACGCAAATCTCCTCGGCCAGGAAATAGTCCTCATTGTAATGGTAGAAAACGAAGATGATCATTTTATTATTATACGAGATGCTTTTCTTATAGTTTCCATCCAGATCATAGACTTGTATCTTCGCAGAGAACGGGTCGTTCACGAACATCTCGTTTTTATCCTCGTCCAAAAGAAGGCTGTAAGTCAGGACATATTCCTCTGGGCCTTGTCCCTTCCGGTTGATCTTCTTCATGGCTTTACCGGTCGTCCTGTCAAAGAGCAGGATATCCCCTTCCTTCTTATTCGAGACGGCGATGAACTTCTTGCCGACATCCATAACCCTGCCTTTCACGAGAAATTCGTCGGAAGTTTCCAGCGGAACGTATTCCACATCCATGAGATCCTGGAGGACCAATTCCTTCTTCGGATAATCCGCCGTGACATCAACCGCAACAAGATCACCTGCTTCTATCGGTTGTTTATTCCCTCCTCCGCATCCGACTAACAGGAGCGGAAACAGCAATGAGACTGCAATTCTTCTTTTCATACGACTATTTTTTAGGGGATTAAGGTCATAAATGTACGCTTATTCAGGTACAATAAAAAGCATTCGGACAGAATATCGAGAAAAAAACAGGAAAACGCTTTGATGCTTGAAATATAAGGCTACCTTTGTGATCGTTCGGAGAGATGAGCAGACATCCAAAACGCGACCCGCATCCCGCTAAAACAAGATGCGCCTCCCGTTCCAACAAGATCCGCTTCCTGTTTCAACAAGACCCGCCTCCTGTTTCAACGCCATGCGCCTCCCGTTTCAACAGTGCCCGCATTCCGTTTCAACCGGATACATTTTCATTGTTTAACCCTCTAAATAGTCGTATTATTTATGAAGTACAGATTTAGAAAAGTCAAAAACCCCCAGAAGAAAGACGATCAGGGGAAATGGTATGGTGCCCCCGTATCGACCAATCGCATGAATAGCCATGAGGTATGCCGATCAGTAACTCACAATACCACCATCGCTCCTGCGGAGCTGGAAACATGTTTTAACCTTGTCTGCGACGGTGTTCCGGATTTATTGAAGCAAGGGAACTCGGTGCAATTGGGTAATCTCGGTTATCTGCGCCTCTCTCACGGAAGTTTAGGCGTTGAAAATATAGAAGATTTCAACACCTCGATGATCAAAGACATACGCGTCATCTTCACCCCCTCGAAAGAATTGATGAATGCTATTAAAGATGGCCTCACATTCGAAAATGCAGGTGTTACGGCCAACGGTTTCACTTTTGCCAGCGTGCAGGATTACAAGAATTACGAAGTAACCAAACGCGAAGAAGGCGGCGGCAGTAGCGGCGGCGGTGACAGGCCGGAGATCGAATAAAGGAAGGTATAGAGAATAATGAACCAATGTGGCAATATGCCAATGTGCCAATTTAGAAAGATTTGAGCTATCTGTTTAGTGACTGGTTGTAACTGTCTCCCCTCTTGAGAGGGGGTAGGGGGTG
>OGRT01000541.1_pt1 | contig 41652 bp, 39 predicted proteins | sample 1553581 | NCBI WGS metagenome assembly OGRT01 (sample SAMEA2580113, study PRJEB22360) | human gut metagenome | biome: human gut; feature: human-associated habitat; material: faeces | place: Denmark | collected 2008/2010
GAAGTCGTAACAAGGTAGCCGTAGGAGAACCTGCGGCTGGATCACCTCCTTTCTATGGAGAAATGAAGAAGCAAGATGCTTACTTCGTATACGAATTGCTTATACTAACGTTTCTGTTCAATTTTGAGAAACCATGTTTCTCTAAAATGTTCTTTGAAAATTGCATATAAAATGATAATATATAACTTCAAACATATTGAGAAGTAAGCCAAGAAATATTCTTTGTGATATTTAATGCAAAACTTTGAAAAAACGACTGAAGAGTTTTAACTTGAAAAATAGTTAGAACTGAGTTTGATTAGGAGCGAGTAGAACAAGGAAGTGAGGAGTGACTGGCGGAATGTACTTTCGTACATGAGCAAAGGAACGACGAAACTGACGAAGTAATACGAAGGTAATAATCAAACGAAGATAGGTCAAGCTACAAAGGGCGCATGGTGAATGCCTTGGCATCAGGAGCCGATGAAGGACGTGATAAGCTGCGATAAGCTTCGGGTAGGCGCACATAGCCAGTGATCCGGAGATTTCCGAATGAGGGAACTCACATGGGAAACCCCATGTACCGTATAGTGAATACATAGCTATACGGAGGTAAACCTAGGGAACTGAAACATCTAAGTACCTAGAGGAAGAGAAAGAAAAATCGATTTTCTGAGTAGCGGCGAGCGAAAGGGAAAGAGCCCAAACCAGTGACTTGTCACTGGGGTTGCGGACAGAACATTAACGAGAAGATGTTGTTAACCGAACATAACTGGAAAGTTAGACCGTAGGAGGTAATAGTCCTGTAGGTGAAAGCGACATTAATCAAGTTCTGATCCAGAGTACCACGAGACACGTGAAACCTTGTGGGAAGCAGGGAGGACCACCTCCCAAGGCTAAATACTACCTGATGACCGATAGTGAAGCAGTACCGTGAGGGAAAGGTGAAAAGAACCCCGGGAGGGGAGTGAAATAGAACCTGAAACCGTGTGCCTACAACCGGTCAAAGCCCCTTATGAGGGTGATGACGTGCTTTTTGTAGAACGAGCCAACGAGTTACGGTATGTAGCAAGGTTAAGTACTTAAGGTACGGAGCCGAAGGGAAACCGAGTCTTAATAGGGCGACTAGTTGCATGCCGTAGACCCGAAACCGGGTGACCTATCCATGGCCAGGTTGAAGCGAGGGTAAAACCTCGTGGAGGACCGAACCACGTTGCTGTTGAAAAAGCATGGGATGAGCTGTGGATAGCGGAGAAATTCCAATCGAACTCGGAGATAGCTGGTTCTCCCCGAAATAGCTTTAGGGCTAGCGTCGAGAGAGAGTCATGTGAAGGTAGAGCACTGAATATGTGATGGCCCCATCCCGGGGTACTGAATATAATCAAACTCCGAATGTCACAGAGACATGCTCGGCAGTCAGACAGCGGGTGATAAGGTCCACTGTCAAGAGGGAAACAGCCCAGACCATCAGCTAAGGTCCCAAAATATATACTAAGTGGAAAAGGATGTGGAGATGTCCAGACAACTAGGAGGTTGGCTCAGAAGCAGCCATCCTTTAAAGAGTGCGTAACAGCTCACTAGTCGAATGACTCTGCGCCGATAATTTACCGGGGCTAAGTATATTACCGAAGCTATGGATTTGCGATGAGCAAGTGGTAGGGGAGCGTTCTATGAGCGAAGAAGCAGTACCGGAAGGAGCTGTGGAGCATATAGAAGAGAGAATGCCGGTGTGAGTAGCGGAACGTGGGTGAGAATCCCACGCACCGAAAACCCAAGGTTTCCAGAGGAAGGTTCGTCCGCTCTGGGTAAGTCGGGACCTAAGGCGAGGCCGAGAGGCGTAGTCGATGGACAACAGGTAGAGATTCCTGTACTTACGGTATGAATGAAGGAGTGACGGAGAAGGCTAGGTGATCCTGCGGCTGGAAGAGCAGGTGCAAGCGAGGTAGCAGATATCCAGGCAAATCCGGATATCGGGAAAGCGAAGGCGTGAAGCGGATGGAAAGCCAAGGCAAGTACAGAAGTCATTGAAGCCAGCTTCCAAGAAAAGCTTCTAGTGATAATCATACAGTAACCCGTACCGAAAATGGACACACATGGGTGAGGAGAGAATCCTAAGGTGAGCGAGAGAACTATAGCTAAGGAACTCTGCAAAATGACTCCGTAACTTAGGGAGAAGGAGTGCTCATAGAGATATGAGCCGCAGTGAAACGGCCCAAGCGACTGTTTACCAAAAACACAGCTCTATGCTAAGTCGAAAGACGACGTATATGGGGTGACGCCTGCCCGGTGCTGGAAGGTTAAGAGGATGTGTCAGCGCAAGCGAAGCACTGAATTGAAGCCCCAGTAAACGGCGGCCGTAACTATAACGGTCCTAAGGTAGCGAAATTCCTTGTCAGGTAAGTTCTGACCCGCACGAAAGGCGTAACGATTTGGGCGCTGTCTCAGCTGTAGACTCGGTGAAGTCTTAGTACCTGTGAAGATGCAGGTTACCCGCGACTAGACGGAAAGACCCCATGGAGCTTTACTGTAGCTTGATATTGGACTTTGATGCAGGATGTACAGGATAGGTAGGAGACTGAGAGACATGCACGCCAGTGTGTGAGGAGTCGCTGTTGGGATACTACTCTTCCTGTATTGGAGTTCTAACCGGATGCCATAAGCTGGCAACGGGACAGTGTCAGGTGGGCAGTTTGACTGGGGCGGTCGCCTCCCAAAGAGTAACGGAGGCGCCCAAAGATACCCTCAGCTTGGATGGAAATCAAGCGCAGAGTGCAAAGGCAAAAGGGTGTTTGACTGCGAGACCAACAAGTCGAGCAGGGACGAAAGTCGGGCTTAGTGATCCGGTGGTTCCGAGTGGAAGGGCCATCGCTCAACGGATAAAAGCTACCCTGGGGATAACAGGCTGATACCCCCCAAGAGTTCACATCGACGGGGGTGTTTGGCACCTCGATGTCGGCTCGTCGCATCCTGGGGCTGTAGTAGGTCCCAAGGGTTGGGCTGTTCGCCCATTAAAGAGGTACGCGAGCTGGGTTCAGAACGTCGTGAGACAGTTCGGTCCCTATCCGCTGTGGGCGTTGGAAATTTGAGTGGAGCTGTCCCTAGTACGAGAGGACCGGGATGGACGTAGCTCTGGTGCACCAGTTGTTCTGCCAAGAGCATAGCTGGGTAGCTACCTACGGACGGGATAAGCGCTGAAAGCATCTAAGTGCGAAGCCCCCCACAAGAAAAGATTTCCTCCTTTAAGGTAAGACCCGTGAGAGACTATCACGTTGATAGGCCTCAGGTGTAAGTGCAGTAATGCATTCAGCTGAGAGGTACTAATAGGTCGAACGCTTAACCAATGGTTTAACTCTGAGAATTTGGTACTCATTCAGTTTAAAAAGGCAAATTGACTTGCAAGAGGCAAAACCTTTTGCATAAAGATTGCGAAGGATTTTTGCTTAAGAACAAGGCGTGTGACTGAGAGAGTTGGGAGTGTACATAAGTACTCGACCGACGAGCGAAGGAGCAACAACGCAGTTATTAAGTAAAAAGACGAGCAAGAGCGGTAGATTCCAATCCGGCTAAAGCCGGGGAATCCTCGCATAAAAGCCACCAGCAATTTACTTCGTAAATTGGGTGAGCTTATTAATCCGGTGACTATGGCTGAGAGGATACACCTGTTCCCATCTCGAACACAGAAGTTAAGCTCTCATGCGCCGATAATACTTGGCGGGAAGCTGCCTGGGAATGTAGGTCGTTGCCGGTTTGTAAAAAGGATGATTTAAGTAAATCATCCTTTTATTTTATTTTTGAAAGGGGGCAAATGAGTATGAAAATGAGATCAACTGAATATGAATTTCTATCTTGTCATCTGCCTATGGCTGTTTCCGACGGGGGAGCGGAAAGCGAGGGATTCAGCTAACCGCCGCTTCAGAGATTCAGAGATTCAACGATTATTTACTGACATATTTTGAGGCATGGAGGAGACGACTATGAACAAAGACATTAAAAATGCAGCAAACCTTTCTAAAGATCAGAAGAAGAGACGAGCTTTGAAACTGACAGGCGATATAGCCGCCGACATTTTGGCCGGCCTTCTCATCGGATTTGGAACATATAATTTTACAGTAGCGGCCGAATTTCCTATGGTGGGAATAAGCGGAATCGCGCTGATATTTTATCACCTGATGAATATACCGATCGGTGTATCTTCTATCATCTTAAATATCCCTATAGCATTGATATGCTATAAAGCACTGGGGAAAGATTTTTTTGTGAGATCTATAAGGTCTATAATAATTACATCTCTGATCATAGATACGGTAGCGCCGCTTTTCCCACTGTTTACAGGAGATAAGCTTTTAGCGGCCATATGCGCGGGAGTGCTGTCGGGAATCGGATATGGCCTTATCTACATGAGAAATTCTTCGACGGGAGGAACGGACTTCATAATAATGTCGTTTAAAAAAGCTCATCCGCATCTGACTATCGGAAGCATATCCTTTGGTTTGGAAGCCCTGATAATATTGATAGGTACTCTGGCCGTATCCAGACAGGTAGAAAATCTCATCTACGGAATGATAATAAGCTTCATCATGTCTACAGTTGTCGACAAGGTGATGTACGGACTTTCCGCGGGAAAGATGACACTCATAGTGACGGGAAAGCCATATGAGGTGGCCGACAAGATAAGTACGACTACAGAGAGAGGATGCACATTTATAAAGGCTCAGGGAAGCTACTCTGAAGAAGAGAGAGAAGTGGTGATGTGCGCCTGCAGCAATAAGCAGATGTTCGCCATAAGATCTGCCGTAATGGAAGTAGACCCTGACGCATTTATTGTAATCCTGGATTCCAATGAAGTCGTAGGAGAAGGCTTTAAAAAAGCATAAAAAAATATTGAAAAGTTTACTGTGAAGGCAGTTTACACCTGAAAATGGAGTCTTTCTTTATTCGGGATCATATGGTATAATTATTTGATAATGGCGAAATTTTGTTCTGCGATTTATCGAGCTCCATCAGGAGGAATTTACGAAGGGGAGGAAGAAGAATGACTATCATAAAAATAATGTTTTCGTTGCTCATTTGTTTTCCCCTGGTAGTCCTTGGATATCACTTTTTAAAGAAATTGGTGGAGCAATTATATAAAAAATAGGAGTTTGCGATGAAAAGAGGAGTCTTCATCTCAATAGAAGGGCCTGACGGTTCCGGAAAATCTACCCAGATCAAAAACATAAGACAGTTTTTTAAGGATAAGGGTATAGATATAATATTTACCAGAGAGCCGGGAGGAACTCCTATCGGGGAGCGCATAAGAAGTATAATCCTGGACAGAGACTGCGCTGAGATGGATGATATGACGGAGGCTATGCTCTATGCTGCGGCCAGGGCTCAGCATGTGGTGCAAGTCATAAGGCCTGCTCTTTTGGCCGGTAAGATAGTCATATGCGATAGATTTGTCGATTCCAGCATAGCATACCAGGGATACGGCAGAGGACTGGGAGAGGCCGTGTCCGTTATCAATGATTACGCCGTCTGCGGCTGCCTTCCCGATGTGACATTTTTGATGAAGATGGACCCGAGAGTAGGCAGAAGGAGAATAAACGTCCAGCAGCAGGACAGGCTGGAGCGTGAAAAGGACGATTTCCATGTGCGGACATATGAAGGTTATCTGGAACTTGAAAAAAAATATCCCGGCAGGATCGTCGGAATAGACGCCGCCAGGAGTATAGAAGAAATCAAAATAGATATCTATAAAAAGCTGGAGGAAGTGTTAAAAGGTGTTACTGAGTAAGTATCAGTCAGATAAGAAACTCATCGAGAGAATAGGTTCCTCGATAAAGGCAGGAAGAGTCTTCCACGCTTATATAATCGAAGGAGACGCAGTCTCGGGCAAAGAGGATTTTGCAAGGGAATTCTGCAAGGCCATAGTCTGCCTCGAAAGACCGGGAGAGGGCTGCGATAGATGCGTAAACTGCCGCAAGATAGATCACGGTAATTACGAAGACTTTCATTTTGTAGAGTCCGACGGCATGTCGGTGAAAGACGAGCAGATCTCCAAAGTGCAGTCAGATATAAAAAAGAAACCCATGGAAGAAAGGCATATGGTGGTCATAAAGGATGCCGATACCATGACTTTGAGGGCTCAGAACAGGCTTTTGAAGACTCTTGAGGAACCGTTTGAGGGAACAGTGATGATATTGCTTTCTGAGAACAGAGAAAATCTTCTTGAGACTATAAAATCCAGATGCGTACTGTACAGAATAGAAGGCGAGAAGCAGGAAACTGCCGCAGGCGAAAGCGCAGAGGCTTTGTTTCAGACTATTGCCGAAAGAAAAGGGTTCTTTAGGAGCAAAGAAGTGCTGTCAGCTTCGGTCAAGAGCAGAGAGGAAGCCATGCAGCTTCTGGACGGGCTTGAGAGAATATATCAGAGACTTCTCAAATGGGAAGACGAAAGAAGAAAATTTTTCACTAGAGAAGAGATATTTGCCGGTATTGAACTCATAGAGGAAGCGAGAAGAGATCTGCTTTCTAAAGTCAATTATCAGTATGCTTTAAAAAATCTCATATTGAAGATTGGGATATAAGAAAATTCGGAGGAAAATATGGTTAAAGTAGCCGGAGTAAGGTTTAAGACAGCCGGAAAAGTATATTATTTTGATCCCGGGGAACTGAAGGTTTCGGCGGGAGATCATGTCATAGTCGAGACTGCCAGAGGAATGGAATTCGGGACTGTGACTATGGATATAACTGAAGTAGCTGAGTCCGAGGTGGTAGCGCCGCTCAAGCAGATAGTCAGAATAGCTAATGATAAAGATCATAGACAGCACTCTGAAAATGTAAAGAAAAAACAGCGAGCCATGGAGCTCTGCCAGGAAAAGGTGGATAAGCACGGCCTCGTGATGAAGCTTATAGATGTAGAATACACTTTCGACAACAGCAAGATAGTATTTTATTTCACCGCTGACGGAAGAGTGGACTTCAGAGAACTGGTAAAAGACCTGGCAGGAGTCTTCAAGATGCGTATAGAGCTTCGCCAGATAGGAGTAAGAGACGAGGCCAAGATGCTGGGAGGCATAGGAAGCTGCGGACGGGCTCTATGCTGTCATAGCTGGCTTGCCGATTTTGAACCGGTATCTATCAAGATGGCGAAGGTGCAGAATTTATCTTTAAATCCTTCAAAGATATCGGGAATATGCGGAAGACTCATGTGCTGTCTGAAATATGAAAACGATATATATATGGAATTCAGAAAAGGAATGCCCGACATAGGAGAGAGAGTAAAGACTCCTGACGGAGTAGCCAAAGTAATAGATACAAATCTTCTTGAACGCAGTGTAAAAGTCAGACTTTACGTCGATGAGAAGCCTAAGGGAAAACGCGGCGAGGAAGAAGACCAGGAAGAGAAACTGTCAGCCGATATCTATACTTACAAAAAGGAAGAGATCCGGCGTATAGACAGGAGAAAGAGCAGCAAAAACGAAGATATCTTCGAAGGAGTCGACGCCGATACCATGAAAGAGATCAAGGAACTGATCAAGGACTGACATGGAAACAAACATAGAGTTTTCGCCGATTGTCAGGGAAGGCGAAAGAATAGACGAAATCGGATTCGGCGGATATAAACTGATCCAAAAACCCGAAGAATTCTGCTATGGCGTAGATTCTGTTCTTCTATCCGATTTTACAGCCTCACGGATGAAAGAAGGCGTCGACCTTGTGATAGATCTGGGTAGCGGAACAGGAGTAATTCCGCTGATACTTTGCCATAAGACCAAAGCTTCGCAGATATGGGGAGTAGAGATTCAGGAAAGTTCTCTCGAAAGGGCCGCAAGAAGCGCCCGGCTAAACGATGTATCAGATCGAGTTTCTTTTATACTGGGTGATGTGAAAGATGTAAAGACCACATGGGGAAGAGACTTTAAGGGACGAGCCGGCGCAGTAGTGAGCAATCCTCCGTATTTTAAGGCCGGAGGCGCCATCAGAAGCTGGCAGGGAGCTAAGGCTGCTGCGAGGCACGAGACCACTGCCGGGCTTGAAGATTTTATGGAGTGCGCAGCTTATCTTCTCAGAGATAAGGGAGATCTTTTTATGGTTCACAGGCCGGCAAGGCTGGTAGACATATGCTGCTTTGGAAGGGCAGCGGGACTGGAACTCAAGGAGCTGATATTCGTCAGCCCTTCAAAGGACGCCGCCGCCAATATACTGCTCCTTCACATGGTGAAAGGAGGGGGCAGCGAACTTAAAATACTGCCGCCTTTGGCTGTCTACAGCGATAGAGGCGAGTATACAGAAGAACTGCTCAAAGCATACGAGAGATCTAAATAAATTTGCATATTATTATGGAAACGATTATACCTGTCACATATCCTATGAGGCCGCCTTTGAGAGCGTGCCTCATTTGTTTTACGTGAGTTACGCCGAAATAAAGGGCTAAGACGTATATTACAGTCTCACAGCCCCCTGTCATCACGCAGGCCACGCGGCCGGCGTAAGAGTCAGGGCCGACTGATTCGAGTATGTCCTGCAATATGATGAGGGAGCCGCTTCCCGAGATAGCCCGTAAAAACATGAGGGGCAGAAGCTGAGCAGGAATGTCCAGCAGGTCGAGAACAGGAGAAAGGGCTACATCTATCAAGTTGAGGACTCCGGAGGCGGTCAGGCTGTTGACAGCTATGAATATACCCACCAGGAACGGGAGTATATCCAAGGCAGTACGTAGCCCTGTCTTTGCTCCTTCTATGAAATAATCGTAGATGGGCGCTCTCTTGATGAGTCCGTGAAGAATTATGACTGCGCTCATTATCGGGATAAAACCTAAAGACAAAAAGGAAAAAATCTCTGCCAACGTCAGCCTCTCCTTTCAAAAAATTTACATGCGGCTATAGAAACTGCGATGGTCACTGCCGCGGTTATCACCGAAGGCACCACTATGGAATACGGATCCGAGGAGCCCAGGTCGCTGCGTATCTGAATGGCCATGATAGGAAATATGGGGGCAAAGGCCATATTTACTACGGCGAATGTACACATGTCGTTGCTGGCTACCGGCCCTTTATGGTTTTCCGCGTCGAGTTTTTCCATGGCCCTCAGAGCGAACACTGTGGAACTGTTTCCTGCGCCGAAGATATTAGACATGAAACTCATGATTATGGAGGAGAGAGTGTCCGGATCTTTCTGCCTTGGAAACAGCAACTTCGTAAAGGGCATGAGAAACCTGGACAGGCTGTTTATAAGACCTGTTCGCTCAGCGATCTCCATGAGGCCGCTCCACATGGCCATTATGCCGGCAAGGCCGAATACAAATTCCACGGCTGCGCCGGAGCTTTCCGTCAGCGCCTCGCTGAGAGATGACAAGTTACCGGTGAAAAAGGCATAGGCGATGGAGACCAAAAGTATTATGGCCCATATATAATTCATCATATTGAGACAGACTCCTTTCATGGTAATAAAAGGATATGCGAAAAATTTAAAAACATGTTGAAGTATTTTCCATTTTTGGGTTATAATATAGACAGAGCCTATCGGACAAGGAGGAATAAGATGACGATAACAATTACCTGGCAGGGCGCGCTGCTTACGGCTATCGCCGTACTCGGTATAATTTTGTTGATATATCTGATCGTTTTGATCAGCAATCTGATAAAGACTGTAAAAAACGCCAATAAAGTTTTAGAAGACGCGCAGGTCATTTCGGCTATAGCGGCTGATAAGGCCAAGAAGATAGACGGCATCGTTGACGGCATAAGCGACACCGTGAGCACTGTCGTAGACACTGTGAACGGAAACAAGAACATCATATCTGCGGCGACCAATGTGGTAAACGCAGCCGCAGGTCTTGCCGGCATGGTGAACAGATCTGAAAAGAAGAAGGAGAAAGAGGAGGAATAAACGATGAAAGCGACAGGAATAACGAGGCCGGTGGACCCTCTGGGTAGGGTAGTAATACCTGTGGAGCTGAGGAGAAGCCTCGGCATCAAAACTGACGATCTCATGGAAGTATTCGTCGAAGGCGAATATATCATGCTTAAAAAATATGAATCTAAATGCATATTCTGCGGAAGCGGCGAGGATGTGGTCTCGCTGCATGACAAAAATGTATGCAAAAAATGCATCGAAGAAATGAAAGAATTATAAGTCGTCCGGAGGATAAAATTGGCAAAGTACATTGTAAAGCAGAGCGGACCCCTTAGAGGAGAGGTGCAGATAAGCGGGGCGAAAAACGCCGTCCTGCCGCTTATGGCAGCTACGCTCCTTTCCGAAGAGGAATGTGTGATAAGAGACGTTCCTCAGCTCAGGGATGTAAGCCTGATGAAAGAACTTTTGACGTCTCTCGGTTCTGAAATAGAGGAGCCGGGAGAAAATATGCTGTCCGTAAACACAAAAGATATTCTGACTACGGAAGCAAATTTTGAATTGGTAAATAAGATGAGAGCATCCATATTGGTGATGGGGCCGCTCCTTGCCAGGAAGGGAAGGGCCAGAGTGCCTCTTCCGGGAGGATGCGCCATTGGCACCAGGCCTATTGATCTTCATCTCAAAGGATTTGAAGCGCTGGGCGCTGTCCTTACTGTAGGCGACGATTATGTAGAAGCGGTGGCCGGAGGACAGGGCCTCGTGGGCGAGACCATATATCTGGACTTTCCAAGCGTGGGGGCGACAGAGAACATAATGATGGCGGCTGTCTTTGCGGAAGGGACTACCTATATAGAAAATGCTGCGGAAGAGCCTGAAATCGTGGATCTGGCAAACTTTCTCAACAAGATGGGAGCCAAGATTAAAGGAGCCGGAACAGATACTATAAGGATAGAGGGCGTAAAGTCTCTGGGGGGAGCTAAACATACGGTTATCCCTGACAGGATAGTGGCGGCAGCCATAACTAAGGGAGCCGTCCATATCTGCAATGTGCTGCCCGATCATCTGAAGCCTGTGATAGCTAAACTGAGAGAGTGCGGAGTGCGTATAGAGGTTGGAGATGAGGATATGATAGTGAGAGGTAATCTGGGGCCTCAGTACGCTACAGATATAAAGACCTTGCCTTATCCGGGATTCCCTACGGACATACAATCGCCTTTCATGGCGTATCTGACTACGGTGGAAGGAGCCAGTACGGTCATAGAGACCGTGTTTGAAAATCGCTTCATGCACGTTTCACAGCTGGGCAAGATGGGAGCCATCATCGAGACTGCAGGCAACAAGGCCAACATAAAGGGCGGCTCCAAGCTGAGGGGCTGTCAGGTAATGGCTACAGATCTGAGAGCAGGCGCTGCGCTGGTGCTGGCCGGGCTGGTAGCCGAAGGGTCAACCGAGATCTCGGAGATATACCATATAGAGAGAGGCTACGAGAAATTTATAGAAAAGTTTGGGGCTCTCGGAGCCGAGATAACGAGAATAGACGATTGAAAAAATCCCGAGATTCAAGTCTCGGGATTTTTTATCTGTATTTGTCTGTGACCTGAAATTTTTAAAAAATTTTGAGCATATCGCTTTGATCTTCACTGTTATAGAGGTACATAGAGCTTTGGGTCTCATCGAACCAACAGTATTTATAGATGCTTATGGGTTCTGTTCCGTAATACTTATAATCGTCAGTGACAAAGATTATTTTGCCGTTAGAATAAATGAGCCACGAACTTTTCGGGGTATTCTCAGAATCGCTTCCGTCTGTAAATATTTTTATATATGAGTCCACACCTTCTTTAAAGCATGTATAAAATCGGTTTATTTCATCGACATTTATACTTTTCTCTTCACTTATAATGACAGCTGAGCGATCACTTGCTGCTTTAAGACTAAGATCATGGTTGCTGTAGACGTCGAATATCTCATCGTAATATGAGGAGGCCTCTGAGGATATTTTTTTTAGACCAAAAGCCCGAAACCTTGTGAACCCCATGGGCTCCTCTACAGTTTTCGTCGTGTAAAATCTGACGTTTTGATCTATGCCCAGCTCTCTTTTGAAAAATTTCTCAGAATCGATATAAACGGTCATGAGAGTACCGCTGTCATAGATAAATCCGCTGCGGCTGTCTCGATAATCTTCCGTCAGCAGACATATAAGCTCAACCTCATTATCGCCGGAAGATTGAGATATATCTATTATTTTCATGTCTGCGGAGCTTATGAGTATCTCTAAAGCGGTAGTCAAAACCATCGCAGTAAAAATCAACGCTAATACTATATATGCCGCTCGGTTTGAAATTTTTTTTCTGTTTATCATTTTCGACTCCTATTCGCGCCAAGAAACAATAGAGTTTTCATCATGTCGGAATTCATAGGCGGCACCGTTAGGCTGAGTAACGTAAGCGTTTGCCTGAAGCCAATTATTCTCAAAAGGTATACCTAAACGCATTATATGTTCATGCTCTTCAGAAAAAACACCGTAAGCTCCAGATAAAAGATGGCGGTAGCTCCGCTGTGCGATCACCTTAAACCTTCCGTCATTGGCGGTGCCCGTATTTTCTACCTGACCACTGTAACGTATGCTCCAATTATAATACCATAAATAGTAACTGATTGTAAATAACCGAGTCAGAGATAAGGTGGTGAGGGAAGAGAAGACGGCAGCGAGAGAGGAATTCCCACTTTTTTAAAAAATCAGGCATTTGCCGACCGTTTCATAGATGATGCTGCAGCAAAATCACTTTGTCATACGAAGCGAAACACAAACATATAATATCGGGTAGGAGGCCCGGTATATGAAATCTTTAGTACAAACCGTTATTCTCATACTGATAATCCTCATCGGAGTACCTCTCGCCCTGGGGCTTTTGTTCGGGGGAGATAAAGGGGAGACTCTAAAGGCAGAGGAAATGAAAAATAAGATGGATACCCCCAATACCATAAAAGTGTGGATGGAAGACGCGGGGGAGGTAAGAGAGGTCGATTTTGAGGAATATGTCGCATGCGTGGTGGCCAGCGAGATGCCTTCGGACTTTGAAGAAGAGGCGCTCAAAGCTCAGTCAGTAGCGGCCAGGACATATGCCATGGCTAAAATACTCAAATACGACGAAAAAAAACCTGATTCTCATCCGGAGACTCCTGTATGCGATACTACTCACTGCCAGGCGTACAAGACAGAAGAGAAACTCATAGAAATTCATGATGAGGGCTGGGAAGATTCGGGACTTAAAAAAGTAAAAAAGGCATGTCAGGCTACAGAAGGGGAAATGCTGTATTACGAGGGTGAGCTGGTCATGCAGCCGCTGTTTTTCAGCTCAAGCGGAGGAAAGACAGAAAATTCGGAAGACGTTTTTTCCGGATCATATCCTTATCTTGTAAGCGTCTCCAGCCCGTATGAGGAAGGAGCGAGCCATTCGGACGAGAAGAAGACTTTCACACTGACTCAGATGCGCATTGCCCTTGAGGAGAAATATCAGGACAGGCCTTGCGGCAGCCTGTCGCCGGACAACATAAAAATCCTTTCCAGGACTTCAGGCGGCCGAGTAGAAACCTTGCAGGCGGGACAGGCGACATTCAAGGGCACAGAGATAAGATCGGCCATGGGGCTTTCGTCAGCGCTGTTTTCCATAGAGTTTGAAGAAGGCGGAAGCGGGGGAGAGACTCAGATAGTGTTTACATCAAACGGTTCCGGCCACGGAGTGGGCCTCAGCCAATACGGCGCCAGCGGCATGGCTAAAGAGGGAAGCGATTATAAAGAGATACTTTCTCATTATTACACCGGAACGAAAGTATATTGAAATTGATCTTTTTAAAGTGCGGATAATAAGCCTTGATTTTAAGTGTGACTGTATTGTATTATTAGAGAAGAGAATCTCTTTTTCAGGAGAGCGACGGAAAGGAAAAATCATGGCAGATCTGAAATATTTAAACCGTTTAGCAAAGGATTATCCCAATATAAAAGCCGCTTCTGCGGAGATCATAAATTTAAAGGCCATTCTAGCGCTGCCGAAGGGAACAGAGTATTTTTTAAGCGACCTTCACGGAGAGCATGAGGCCTTTATTCATATGTTGAAAAGCGCGTCGGGAACCATCAAGATGAAGATTGACGAGCACTTCGAAAATGTTCTCAACGAGAGAGAAAGAGAAGAGTTGGCGGCGCTTGTATACAATGCCGAGGCGGAGATCGCAAGACGCCGGAAAAACGAGAAAAATTTTGACGATTGGTGCAATGTGGCCATATATCGCCTTATTACGATATGCAAGTCGGTGTCCACAAAGTACACTCGTTCGAGGGTAAGACAGCGTCTTCCCAAATACATGGAATACAGCATAGATGAGCTTCTTCACGCCGATGACGAGGCCAACAGATCCCACTATTACAGCGAGATAATAAATTCTATAGTAGAGTGCGGAGTCGCCGAAGAATTCATAATTGAACTTACGGAAGCCATAAGCAGGCTTGCCGTAGATAAGCTTCACATAATAGGAGATATCTTCGACAGGGGGGCGCACCCGGACGCAATCATGGATTTTCTCATGGATTTCCACGACGTGGATTTTCAGTGGGGAAATCACGACATAGTCTGGATGGGAGCCGCAGCCGGAAATTGGGCCTGCATAACCAATCTGCTGAGAATGAACATAAGCTACAATAATTTCGACATGCTGGAAGTCGGCTATGGGATAAATCTCAGACCTCTGGCCACTTTTGCGGCGGAAGTGTACGCCGAAGACCCGTGCGAATTTTTCAAGCCTCACATTCTCGACCATAATAAATACGACCCCGTTCCCGAGCAGCTGGCGGCGAAGATGCACAAAGCTATAGCCATATGCCAATTCAAGATAGAGGGACAGAGGATAAAGGCACATCCCGAATATAATCTAAATAAGAGACTTCTGCTCGATAAGATAGATCTCAGCAAGGGGACTGTAGAGGTAGAGGGAGTAAAATGGCCTCTCAGAGATGTCAATTTCCCTACTTTAGATCCTGAAGACCCTTATAGGCTAACCGAAGAAGAGGAGGAAGTAATGCGCTCTCTTGCTGCGTCTTTCCTCAATTCTGAAAAGCTTCAGACTCATATAAAGTTCTTGTATAATCACGGCGCATTATATACCCGCATAAACGGAAATCTGCTGTACCACGGCTGCATACCTATGAACGAGGACGGAAAATTCAAAGAGGTGGAGCTGTACGGCAAGAAGCTCAAAGGCAAAGCTCTGATGGATTATCTCGACGATCAGGTAAGAAAGGCTTATTATGCCCCCGAAAGTTCAGATGAAACGGGATATAAAGGCGATCTGATGTGGTACCTGTGGCTGGGCGGCGATTCACCGTTGTTCGGAAAGGAAAAGATGACCACCTTTGAGAGATTGTTCATAAGCGATAAGAGCACTCATAAAGAGTTTACCAGACCTTATTACAAGCTGATAAAAAGCAGGGAAACATGCGAGAAGATAATAAGAGAATTCGGACTGGATCCTTCGAGAGGAAAGATTCTCAACGGCCACGTTCCCGTAAAGATAAAGGACGGAGAGTCTCCTGTCAAAGGCGGAGGTCTGCTCTATGTGATAGACGGAGGCATATCCAAGGCTTATCAGAAACAGACTGGCATAGCCGGGTACACTTTCATATTCAATTCCAGATTTATGGCTTTAGCCGAACATAAACCGTATACTCCTGTCAGATCCGACGGCACCCAGGAATTCCATTCGCCGGTGATGAAGACGGTGGAGACGATGGCGGAAAGACTCCTGATCCTCGATACAGATCAGGGAGCCGATCTGGTGGAGAAGGTAGATGATTTGAAAGAACTGGTGAGGGCTTTCAAAAAAGGTGAGATAAAAGAGCAGTATTAAAGGCGACCGGCCGGGAATATCCCGGCCGGTTTTTTATAATAGAGTGTGCATGTGCGCAAAGGAATCTCTGATTCCGTATTGCGCACTTTTTTTATTTTTTGAAGCATAGGCGTAAAAAGCCGCAGGAGAGAGGGCTGCCGCCGGTCAATGCTTTGTCATGTGGACGAATATATCAAAGCTTGGCCACATACCTTGTATAGAGGATATTCGCAAAACAAACGCCGGAGCCACTATTTCAACGATTAAGCGATATGGTAAGCAATAGTAATAGTATCAGAAATCCATTCACTGAAATTGCTGAGAGAATAGGATAATCAACTGGCAGTATGAAATACGGCGTTGGTTCAAAATAATTTTAAAAAAGAAAAAGTCTATTGACAATTTCCAAATTCTGTGTTACTAATACATAAACAAGTGTATTCGAATACGGTATACAACGACGAAAGAGAGGGAGGTTTTTAAATTGACGGTTAAAGTTAAATTTGTAATGGCATTAGTGATTGTCGGATTGCTTACTGTCGGTATATTTGCAAAAGAAAATTATAATGAGAAAAAATTTGCAAATCAGGAGACTTTTACAATCAGGCTGGCGCATGTATCCAACGAGACGTCGCCCATTCATTTGCAGTCGCTAAAGCTAAAAGAACTTCTGGAGGCTGAAAGCGACGGAAGATTTAAAGTTGAAATTTATCCCAATGGACAGCTTGGAGGAGACAGACAGGCCACGGAATCCGTTTCCCTTGGAACCGTTACTGCGTCTTTACCGGGAACGGCGATATTATCAGGGTTTGAACCCAAATTTATGGTAGGCGACTTACCATTCTTATTCACAAGCAGAGAGGCGGCGTACAAGGCTTATGATAATGAGCTGGGCGAAGAACTCAACAAACTGTTGGACCCTTTGAATCTGGTAAATCTGGGATACAGCGAGACAGGATTCAGACATATCAGCAACAGTAAGCACCCGATCACTACGCCTGAAGATTTAGAGGGAATAAAGATCAGGACTATGGAAAATCCAATCCACATGGATTCTTTCAGGGAATGGGGCGCAAGCCCGACTCCGATGGCTTTTTCAGAGCTGTTCACAGGTCTCCAGCAGGGAACCATCGACGCTCAGGAAAATCCTCTTCAGATCATATCATCATCCAGGTTTTATGAAGTTCAGGACTATTTAACTATTTCAGGCCACTTCTTCGCTACGGGAAGCCTGCTGTTCAATAAGGACTTTGTCGATAAGCTTCCTGATGATTTGAGAGAGATACTTTACGACTGCGCCAGAGAATCGACTATATACGGCCGGGAACTGGTGGCGGAGATGGAAGCCGATTACCTGGAAGAGCTCAAAGCCAACGGCATGGAAGTAAACGTTCTGACAGACGAACAGAAACAGTTATTTATCGACAAATCGAAACAGGTCTACGAAAAGTATGAAGATGTGCTTGGAAAAGATCTGATCGAAAAAGCGAGAAAGTATAATGGAGAACAGTGATATGAAACTTTTAAAATGGTTAAATGAGAATTTTGAAAAGTATATTTTGGTAGCGTCACTGGTTGTTATGATCGTGATCATCTTCGTACAGGTTGTGCTTAGATATTGCTTCGGAACTACGATTTCCTGGGGTGAAGAACTTACCAGATACATAATGTTGTATCAGATATGGATAGGAGCGGCCTACGCGGTTAAGGAAGACGCGCACCTGAGAATTACGACTTTCCGCGATAAATTCAGCAAGAAAAATTCCATGAGAATAGAAAATGGAGTCTTAGTTCTCTGGATGGCGTTCGCTGCGTTCATTTCCGTGAAAGGCGTAGAACTGGTGAATTTCCTGATGGGTCAGGGTCAGCTTTCACCGGCAATGCAGCTGCCGATGTGGATCGCATATATGTCAGTGCCGCTGGGATGCCTTTTGATGTTCATCAGATTGATTCAGAAACTTTATCATAACATAGTTAAAACCAGTGCAATGGAGGTGAACGATAAATGATACTTTTACTGATTATATCATTGGCTGTATTTGTGTCCATAAGTCTTCCCATCGGAATATCGCTGGGATTGTCAACTGTAATAGCGTTGATCTTCATGACGGACATAGACACCGTTATGGTTGCCCAGACAGCGTTTGCGTCCCTTGACTCGTTTACGCTGATGGCAATACCGTTTTTCATGCTGGCAGGAAACTTCATGAGATACGGAGGAATTTCAAAGCGACTGCTGGATCTGGCAGATCATATTATAGGATTCGTAACAGGCGGACTGGGAGCGGTAACGACGTTGACCTGCATGTTCTTTGCGGCGATTTCAGGCTCCGGCCCTGCAACTGTTTCAGCTATCGGATCGTTCATGATGCCGGCTATGAAGGAAAAAGGTTATGACCCGGGATATTCGGCAGCTCTCACCGCTGCGGCAGGCACCATAGGCGTCGTAATTCCGCCGTCTATACCGTTTGTAATATACGGCGTCGTAACAGGTACTTCTATAGGTTCGCTGTTCCTGGCCGGTATCATTCCGGGAATATTGATGGGATTAGCGTTGATGGTTACCAACTACAGAACCGCAAAGAAGAACGGATGGCTGGGAAGCGGACAGCGTCCTAAGTTGAGATCTGTCGGCAAGGCGACAAAAAATGCGTTCTGGGCGCTGATGAGCCCCGTAATAATACTGGGCGGCATATACGGCGGTATTTTTACTCCGACTGAAGCAGCGGCAGTATCCTGCGTATATACGTTTGTAATCGGCAAGTTCGTATATAAAGAACTGGACATGAAAAAGCTAATAGATTGTCTCAAAGATACAGTTCTGCTTGCAGGGGCCACATCGTTTATGATAGGCCTTTCCAGTGGATTTGCGTTCCTGTTGACTATGAAGCAGGTTCCGAATACTGTCGCCGAGGCGCTTCTGTCAGTTTCCGATAATAAGATAGTAATCTTGCTGATCATAAATGTATTCTTACTTATAATAGGCTGCTTTATAGATAATATTTCAAGCTGCACGATTTTAGCCCCGATACTGCTGCCTGTAGTAGTAGCGCTGGGCGTGGATCCGATTCATTTCGGAATTATAATGACGATGAATCTTGCTATCGGATTTATAACTCCGCCTTACGGAGCTAACCTGTTTATTGCTTCCGCAGTAGGAAACACGCCGATGGAAAGCATCATAAAGCGAGTATGGCCTCTGATATTGACGATAACGGTAGTACTGATATTGACAACATTTATACCGGGACTGTCGATGCTGTTAGTTTAAATTAGATGAGTTAGGAGCGATTAGTTATGAAATCATGTAATAAAAGAATGGAAGTTATGCCTTTTGGCGGATTATACGAGATCTTTTCTAAAGCAAACAAGCTTGAAGAAGAAGGCAGGCGCATCATACATATGGAGATCGGAAGGCCTGATTTTGACTCTCCCGATTTTGCCAAGGAGGCAGTTAAAAAGGCGCTGGATGAAAGCAAGGTGCATTATACGGACGTCAACGGCGTAGATAAGCTCAGAGAAGCTATCTGCGCGAAAGAGGCCAGAAAATTCGGCTTAAATTACGACCCTGAAACTGAAATTACAGTAATGTCCGGAGCAGCGGAAGCCATCGGCGTGATAATGCTTACCATGATGAATTTCGGAGAAGAAATCATCGTGCCGAGTCCATTCTTTTCAGCATATAAAGAACAGGCCATAATCGCAGGCGTCAAGCTTGTAGAAGTGCCGGTGAGGTTGGATGAAGACTGGGAACTGAACGTCGACAGGATAAGAGAGGCGATTACAGATAAGACCAGCATGATCCTGATCAACTCGCCTAACAATCCGGCGGGATACGTCCTGGACCGCGATAACTTGACCAGAATAGCAGATCTGGCCAAAGAACGAGATTTGATGGTGATTTCGGATGAATGTTATGACGAATTCGTCTACGGACAGGAGCATATCTCTATAGCTACATTGCCTGACATGAGAGAACGCACCCTTGTGGTTAAATCCACGTCTAAGCAGTTTTCCATGACCGGCTGGAGAATAGGCTATATATTAGGGCCTGAAAACGCCATTAAATACCTCAATAAGGTTCACCAGAACTTTTCTACCTGCGCTACGGCCTTTGCTCAGTGGGGCGCTGTCGAAGCGTTTAAAAACGGAGACGCTTTCATAAGGAATATGGTGGCCGAATTTGAACGGCGAGGAACGGTCTTATACGAAGCTTTGTCAAGTACCGAGGGAATCAGAGTGAAAAAACCTAAGGGCGCCTTTTATGCCATGCCGAATATTGAAGATCTCGGAATCGGCGAGAGTGAGTTCTGCAATTATCTCATGGACGAAGCCGGCGTCGTAGGAGTTCCGGGCAGCGCTTTCGGAGAATACGGAAAAGGACATATAAGGCTGGCATACTGCAGGTCACTGGAAGACATCAGAGAAGCAGGAGAAAAAATTAAGCTTGCGGTAGAAAAACTTGGAAGGTAGGGGGACCGGCTATGAATGATAAATGTAAAGTCGTATTGAGCAGCGTGCTGGTAAGCCAAGAGGAATCGAAGTACGAGAGAGGCTTAATAGAAAACGCAGGTTTCGAGTTTTTATTCGTACCCAATGAGAATGAAGAACAGTTTAAAAAAGAGATTGTAGACTGCGACGCCGTCATAACGGCAGACAAAAAGATTCCCGCAGAATATATCGAGATGATGAATAAGTGCAAAGTTATTGCCAGGCAGGGCATAGGATATGATTCCATAGAGCTGGTGACAAGCAAAGAGAAAGGTATTGCAGTATGTAATATCCCCGACTATTCGATACAAGAAGTATCAGACCACACCATGGCCCTCGTTCTTGCGCTGATGAGACACATCAAAGATTATGACAGGCATACCAGAAGCGGAATATGGGATATAAAAAGTATACATACCGTCGACGGCTATCCCGCCATGAGAAGATTCTCGACCCAGACACTTGGAATCTTTGGGTTTGGAAAAATTGCCAAATTAGTCGCGAAGAAGGCTAGGGGCTTTGGATTCAGAATCATTGCGACAGACCCGTATGTTTCTCAGAAAGAGGCCGACGAATACGGCGTTGAGCTGGTTGACTTTGATACAGTCTTAAAAGAGTCAGATATAATGACCATAAATATGCCTCTGACGGCGGAAACAAAGCATAAGTTCAATTTGGAGACCTTCAAAAAAATGAAGAAAACCGCCGCCGTAGTAAATACAGGAAGAGGGCCTCTGATCAAAGAAGACGATCTGTATGTTGCGCTGAAAGAACGTATCATTTCGGCGGCTGCCATCGACGTCACCGAAGAAGAGCCGCTTCCTAAGGATCATAAGCTGTTTGAGCTGAACAATTTGATAGTTACTCCTCATGCGGCGTTCTACACCAGCGACTCATACGAGGAGATGAGGAGAAGAGCATGCGAGGAAGTAATTCGTGTTTTGAACGGCGAGGAACCTGAAAACAGAGTCAACAAGTAAGGGTCTTCTTTGTAAAAGTCCCCTGAATTTCATCCGTTTACTTTATGAATATTTTATAATATAATAATGTATACCAAATTCAAATTACATATATGAAACATATAGTAAGAAGGAGCGGAAGGATGGGGACTTTAAAAAAGATAAAAGAAAACAAGACCTTGACGGAACAGATATACGACGAATTGAAAAGCGCCATTATAGAACTGGAATTAAAGCCGGGAGAATTCGTCACCGAAGAGTATCTGGCAGAACAGCTGGGCGTGTCGAGAACGCCTTTGAAATCTGCCATAAGCAAGCTGATCTTTGAGGGATTGATGGCATATGAAGTCGGAAAAGGCACTTACATATCTGAATTGACATATGATCAGCTTAGAAATTATTTTCAGGTGAGACAGGCCCTCGAGCCCCTTTCTGTAGAACTGGCTAAGAAAAACTGTACTGACGCTTTTCTGAAAGAGTTAAAAGATATCGTGGCCGAGCAGGAATTTGTGACGTTTAAATATGTTGATTTTCCCAAGAGGTTTTTTGACGCTGACATAAGATTCCATGTCGCCATTGCGAAAGCGGGAGGTAATGAATATCTGGCCAATCTGATCGAACCTATAATGGTTAACTGCAGCAGATTCTTATATACGGACGGATCGCAGGAAGTGCTGAATAAGGCCATCGAAGAACATCATCAGATAATAGACGCTATAGAAAACGGCGATGTGGAAGAAGCCAAATCTATGATCAAGAATCATGTGGAAAATTCCATGAGGCGTCTTGTGATCGTCCCTGAAAACGAAGATGAAAAAAAGAGCAGGGGCAGCATTAAGGGAAAGAGAATAGAAAAATAAGGACCTGCCGCATTTTGCGGCAGGCGCCTTTGTTTATATGGAGATCTGCCGGTGATGCGTTCGCACTACATTTCTTTTCCCGAGCATATATAGATTCTTACTGCAAGAGCAAGGCTCTCGTAGCCGCTCAGGGAGAAGGGATTTATATCGAGGATTTCCCCTATCTTCTTCAGCCTGTATCGGATAGTATTTTTGTGCTGAGACATGGCCTCTCCCGTCTTGACGAGATCTCCGCCGCATTTTACAAAACTTATAAGCGTATTGAGAAGACCCGCATTTTTTTCTGCATCATAGGCCTCGAGAGGCAATATATAGCTTCTGCTGTATCCGTACATAGACGGCTTGTGGATGAAAGGAAGTATGGGCTGATAAGGGCCGAGGCTGTCAAAGGTTATGAAAGGTCTGCCGGAGCTTTCCTCGGGAAAAGACGAAGCGTAAATACTTTCTTTGATAGCATAAGTTAGATCCTCTTTCAGATGATGTATCTTTGAAACGCCGACAGTGAAATCTTTTATGAGCTTACTTGAAAAGAGATTTGCATGAGGTTTTAGCAAGTCTTCGCTGGTTTCTTCTGAAAAATGACGGCCGGAAAAGATGACGAGAAAACCGTTCTTATATAAAAATACAGAACTTTCAGGCCCCAGCACTTTTTTCTGCTCGAGGTCTCTTTCTATATCGAGGTAGATCTTCGTATCGAGGTGACCGAAATCGTATCTGAAATACAAAGACAGTATATCGTCCTGTATAAAAGGATTTATTTCTTTGACCGCACGGGAAGTCGCTTCGATATCGGTCTCTTCCACTGAGAAGAGGGCGGTGACTTTCTGTTCCAGATAATAGACGGATTCATATTTTTCGATAGCCTTGCTGACAAGCAGCAGTATATCTTCAAAAAAAGGATATGAATCGTTTAAAATAAAGATGGGAAAATCCATGTGGTCGGCATAGCGTATAACGTTGTCGCTTATAGGCAGTTTAAATATGTTTTTTATTATGAGGCCGCTGCCGTTTTTAGACGCCAGCTTTTTAACTGCGTCATATATCAGGCCGGGATTTTTCTTCGCATACAGAAAGGTGGATAAGGTCAGAAAACCTCCGTCTACCTGATAATTATAATCGTAATATTTGCTGGCTACATCCTTGTCGTATTCATAATCGAGGATGCCGCAGTGAGTTATGGTTTTTTTCAGTCCACCCCTTCCTGCTATTAAAGTGAGCTTGGAAAGTTCAGGAAAATTTGAGATATCTCTAACTGTGAGCTTCATAGCCCTCCTCCTAATTTGAATTTAGATACAAAAATATGCGACCTTTTTATTAAATTATACACCATAAAACATCGAATTTAAAGGAGTTTTTGTGAATTGACAACCTTATGACAAGAAACGATTATTGAGATGTACATAAATTTTAAAATTATTTGTCTAAAAGGACAAAAATATAGAATGGAAATTCGGGACGGGAAGAAGTATATTCAATATATAGAAAAGGAGTGAGAAACATGAGCGTTTTGATTTTGAACAGAGAACAGATACAAGAAGTTATCGACATGAGAGAAGTCCTCGAAAAGGTGAGAGGCGTCTATCAGCTTAAGAGCAAAGGCGAGTCGGTGATCTGGCCTCTCGTAAACTACGAATTCGAAAAAGAAAATGCCGCCATGGATATACGTTCCGGCTACGTTATGGGAGACGAACAGCTTCACGGGCTTAAAATGCTCAATAACTTCCCTGCCAACGCCGACAAAGGACTGCCTCCTTTCAATGGGCTTATGATGGTCTACGATTCTAATACCGGAATTCCGATAGGAATCATGGACGCTTCATATATTACCTGTATGAGAACCGGAGCGGCGGGAGCTATAGGCGTTGACGCTTTGGCAAGGAAGGACGCCAAGACATTGATGATTTTAGGGGCCGGGAAGCAGGCGCCTTTCCAGATCGCCGCAACTCTCATATTGAGACCGCAGATAGATAAAGTTTACATCGTTGACCCGGTGAACTACCCGCAGGCTCAGGGCCTTGCCGCAAGGATTGAAAAACAGCTTAAAGAAGAATTTAAGATCGACGCGAGTCAGGTAGAATTTATTGCGGAAGAATCTATCGAAAAAGCGACGAGAGCAGCTGACGCTGTCATAACCGTTACCCGAGCCACAAAACCTATGATTATGAAGGACTGGGTAAAACCTGGAACTCATTTCAGCTGCCTGGGCTCCGATATGGAAGGCAAGGAAGAAATCGACGAGAATATATTTACCGGAGCCAAGGTTTATGCTGACGATATCGCTCAATGTATCCGCGTAGGAGAGATGGAGATACCTATCGCGAAAGGGACCATCAAAAAAGAAGATCTCATGGGAGAAATCGGAGACCTTCTTGGCGGAACTGTAAAGGGCAGAGAAAACGATACCGAGATCACGATCTTTGACGCTACAGGCTTGTATATACTCGACCTGGTGGCGGCCAAGGTCGCAATAACAAAGGCTAAAGATGCCAAGATGGGCATTGAAGTGGATATGTAAATCAATTTGGGAGGACAGATAAGATGAAATTAGCTTGGTTTGGAGTGGAAGAATGGCTGAATCCTATGGATTCATTAGCAAAGATCAATCTGGGAAGCAGCTGCGTAAAAGCTTTCACTATGGACGAATTATTTAAAGTTACAGGACAAGATGAACAGGAATTCCTCAAGGATATGGAGACCATGAGCCTGCATTATCATCACGGAGACGCTACGGGTTCTCCGAGAGTAAAGGCGGCAGTAGCCGGTATCTATCCTAAGGGAGACGTTACGCCTGATGACGTCATGATGGTTCACGGCGGAACGGGAGCCAACGATATAGTTATCATGGGACTTCTGGAGCCGGGCGATAACCATGTTGTCGTTAAACCTTCATATCAGCAGCACTACGATATTTCAAAATCTATCGGAATAGAGACCAGGATAGTCCAGCTGAAAGAAGAAGAGGATTACAAACTCGACTTCGACGCTCTCAGAGCAGCCTGCGATGAGAACACTAAGCTCATCACCCTGACGAACCCTAACAACCCGATAGGAATAACTCTTTACGAAGACGGACTGGCAAAGATCGTGGAGATCGCTAAAGAATTCGACGCATATATACTCTGCGACGAGATGTACAGAGGAATGGACGAGACTTACATGCCTTCCATCATGGATTTCGGATATGATAAGGCTATTTCCGTAAGCAGTCTTTCCAAGATGTTCTCCATGGCAGGTACGAGAATCGGCTGGATCATATGCAAGGATAAAGAAGTATACGAAGAATTTAAGACCAGAAGATCATACAATACCATCTGCTGCGGCATAATCGACGAAGTAGTCGCTTCCGTAGCCCTTGAAAATTACGAAAAAGTATGGGCCAGAGCGAGAGGAATTCTGGCTCCTAACAAGAAGATCGTAGAAGACTGGGTAAAGACTCAGCCGCACCTCAGCTTAAAGGGAGATCCTAAGGGAACTACCTGCCTGATTAAATACGATTACGACGTGGATTCAGAGACGTTGGCTAAAGATGCCATGGAAGATCCGAGAAAGATACTGTTCGTTCCGGGAGATTATTTCGATATGCCGGGAACCATCAGAGTCGGATACGGAGCTTTCGGTGATACCAAGACTCTCAAGGAAGGGTTGGAAGCCTTCGGCGAATACCTGAAAAAATGGGAGAAATAGACCATTCAATTAGCGTATAGGGATAATAAGTCCAGTTTCATAACCTTACAACTTTTATGACAGCACAAGACCCGCTTCTTTGGAGCGGGTCTTGTGTTGCCTCTTAAGAGTCGGTTCCGAGAGCAAAGCGAGCGGGACAAACAACCACTGGCTATGCCGGCGGTCGTGATTTTCGGGGAAGTAATAGGGTAAGTGAGTACAGCCGGACGATGTCACCTGATGAAAGAGTTAGGGTGACTAAACGCCTATTGATTAGTTCTAATAAAAAATTTGCAAGGTTATTGATATATGCCATAAACTTGTTTATAATAAAAATATAAATGGCATATGCCATAAACTTGTCAGAATTTAAAATAGGAGAACATATGCCAAGACCGAGAAAATGCAGAAAAGTATGCTGTATGCCAAAAAACACCGAATTTGTTCCGGCAGAGAATTATGAAGAGAATAAGGTAATAATAATGACTGTAGATGAATATGAGACTATACGGCTCATAGATAAGGAAGGCTTCTCTCAGGAAGAATGTGGTGAATATATGAATGTAGCCAGAACTACTGTTCAACAGATATACAATAACGCCAGGAGAAAGATAGCCCGGGCGCTGGTAGAAGGAGTAAGACTCAGGATAGAGGGGGGAGATTACAAACTCTGCCGGGGAGAAGAGACTTTCTGCGGATGCGGAGGCTGCCAGAGACATCGAAAAAAGTCTGCATGTCAGGTTTCGGCAAAATAAAAATCAAGACGTGATGAACTGCACTGCCGCGGCTTTGCAGATCAAAATAAAAAATAAACGGAGGAAATCATGAAGATAGCAGTAACTTATGAGAATGGACAGATATTTCAGCATTTCGGACATACCCAGCAGTTTAAGGTATACCAGATAAACGATGGAAAGATCGGCGAAACGAAAATACTGGGAACAGACGGAAACGGTCACGGAGCGCTGGCAGGGTTCCTTAAGGCAGAGGGAGTGGATACTCTGATCTGCGGCGGAATAGGAGCAGGAGCGCAAAGCGCCCTTAAAGAAGCCGGAATCAAGCTCTACGGGGGAGTCACGGGAGAGGCGGATAAGGCTGTAGAAGATCTCCTGTCGGGAAACCTCGGATATGATCCAGATGTAAAGTGCAATCATCACGACCATCAGCACTCAGAAGGACATACTTGCGGCAGCCACAATCATGAAGGCGGCTGCGGCCACGGGGGACATTCCTGCGGTCATTAGAACGACTCCTGAGTTCATGAAAAAGTGAGACAGTCATCTTGATATGTACCCTCTTTACCGGCTCAGCCGGTAAAGAGGGTATTTTTATTAAAATTACATAAACGAGTGGTATTATGCCCCACTCAAAAGCCGGAAAAACTTGAAAACGAGTGGGTGTCTACCCACTCGAAGTGCAAACTTTTATTAAAACGAGTGGGTGTCGACCCACTCGAAACAGCTATTTTACCGAAAATGAGTGGGTGAAACCCCACTAGAATCAAACATTTTGATTCGAACGAGTGGGTATACTCCCTTCGCAAAATTACATATAATGTAAGAACATTGCTGTAAAATTAAAATTTTTTGCACTTTCACTGATAATCTGCCCACTCGATTCATAACTTTCACAAAAAACGAGTGGGTGTCGGCCCACTCAAAATGCAAACTTTTATTAAAACGAGTGGGTGCAGGCCCACTCAAAATGCAAACTTTTAAGAAAACGAGTGGACCCCAACCCACTCGAATCAAACATTTTGATCCGAACGGGTGGGTATACTCCCTTTGCAAAATTACATATAATGTAAATAAATGCGATGAAATGGCGTTCTTTAGTGTTGAGGTGGAAATTTTACCCCACTTAAACCTTTGTTTTAACGTAAAACGAGTGGACAGGGACCCACTCATTTCATAAAAAACATAATTTCGAGTGGATGCATACCCACTCGAAAGCTCTAAAAGCCTTCATCTGAGTGGGACTCTGAGTGGGACAACGAACATCATTTTTTATAATTTGGAGAGATTGTGACTTCGCTAAAGCCGCAAGGAGGCAACTATAATTATAGGTTCAACCGGAGGTTTTGGTTATATGATAGAATGACTTCAGCCTTGTTCGCGGCCAGGCGAAAAGCAGAAGGCAGCTGGCCAGAATCCGATCAAAATCCGGCCAGAATCCGATCAAAATCTGGTCAAGATACGATCAAAATACGGACAGAATCCGACCGGGCAAAAAACTGCCGAAAAATATTTGCGGTTTTCTGATGTTATCTTGTTGATCGTTTAGCTTTTGTTTTTTGCGCCGCTGTGGTACAATATCAAAAAAGGAATTGAGATTATATACAGAAAGGCGGACAACATGAGTTTTGACATCTTTGGCAAAAGCATCCAGCTTACCGATCTTTATACGGCCGGCGTAAGATGGATATTTGTCATCTTGGCACTATACATACTGATAAGATCTATAAGATCTCTTTTACAGACAAAAAACCCGTCCGAGGTCTGGGCCTACATGAACATGAGGGTGTTCAGGACAGACGGCGAGGGGATACCGGTAGAGACCGAAGAGATGAGCGTACCTGTCACCCACTGGGAAAGCGTGATAGGAAGAGATAAAAACTGCGATATTTCCATAGAGGACCCCGCTTTGTCGAGAAATCACGGAATACTCATGAGAGATACCAGGGGAGAATGGACTTACAGAGACCTTGGTTCAAAGAACGGGACTCTGATTAACGATGAAGAAGTAGGCAGCGCAGTAGGAGCAAGGCGCAGCTTAAAGAGCAAAAAGAATAAGATAGGACAGATGGGAGAAGCCGTAAATATCGAGTACGGCGATGTCATCAGGGTAGGGCTCACAGAGATGGTTCTCATGCCTATAAGCGTGGAAGAAAAGAACAATAACATTGCTATGAGGCGTTCTGATACTCATTTCATGTCGGCGGGCCCTTCGCTGGCAGCCCTTACGCTTTTTCAGCTTCTGACTGCTTTTCAGCTTCTGATAGCTCTGGGAGAGGCGTATTATACACAGGTTTTTATGGCCATGGGGGGCCTAATGATCATAATGTGGGTATATGTGGCTGTCATGAGGGGATTCGGCAATACTGCCTTTGAGATGGAAACTATTGCTTTCTTCTTGTCAACTCTAAGTCTGGCGGTGGTGGCCTCCTCCGCTCCGGAGAGTATGTTTAAGCAGTTTATAGCTATAGCGCTGGGCGCCGGCGCGATGATAGTCATGTGCGTAGTGCTTAGAAATCTGGACCGGACTAAGAAGCTCAGGTGGATATTGCTGGCGGCGGCCGCAGTACTTCTGCTGGCCAATCTGACCATAGGAACTTTCAGCTACGGCGCCAGAAACTGGATAGATATAGGAGGCTTTTCATTTCAGCCTTCTGAGATAGTAAAGGTAGTGTTCGTATGGATAGGAGCCGCGACTCTCGACGAGCTGTATGAGAAGAAGAACCTGACCATATTCATGATCTTCTCCGTCTATTGCTTCGGCTGTCTGGGACTGATGGGAGACTTCGGAACGGCTATCATATTCTTCGTGACATTTTTGATAATATCCTTCCTGAGAAGCGGAGACTTTTCTAAATTGGCTCTCATGGTGGGGGCTGCCGCGGCAGGAGGATTCATGATCTTAAGATTTAAGCCGTATGTGGCCAGCAGATTTGCGTCCTGGACACACGTGTGGGAAGCGGCGGTAGTCGACGGAGCCGGATTTCAGCAGAGCAGAACCATGAGCGCAGCTGCCAGCGGAGGCCTGATCGGAGTAGGCCCGGGAGAAGGCTGGCTCGAAAGTGTTCCGGCGGCTGATACAGACATGGTATTCGGGATGCTCATAGAAGAGTGGGGATTCATCATAGCTGCACTGGCGGTGCTTTCTATAGTGACCTTGTCCATATTCGCTTACAGATCTATCTTTGCAGGAAGATCTACATACTACACTATAGCCGCCTGCGGGGCCATGTCCATGTTCATATTCCAGACTATGCTCAACGTATTCGGCTGCGTGGATCTTTTGCCGTTTACAGGAGTTACTTTTCCGTTTGTATCTAACGGAGGCACCAGCATGATGGTCTCATGGGCTCTGCTGGCCTTTCTGAAAGCGGCTGACACCAGAGAGAGGGCCAGTATCGCAGTGAAAGCAGGTAGCAAGATATGAAAAAGATGGAAGGACGCGCGGTGCTTTGCCTGATATTGGCTGCCGCGCTGGTTATAGGACTCATAGTCTTCGGAGTGAAGTTTGTGAAAGACGGCGACGACTGGGCTTCTTTCTACGCCAATGCTCACGTATATTCGGGAGGAAGGCTGGCCGTAGGTTCTGTCTATGACAGAAACGGCGTGGAACTTCTGACTAATGACGGAGACGGACCTCATTATAATGAAGATGAGAACATAAGAAAAGCTACCATGCAGGTGGTAGGAGATTACGGAATGAACGTTTCTACGGCAGTAAATTACGCCTTCAGAAGCGAGATAATAGGATATAATATATTGACAGGGACTAACGGCTTTCTCTTTGCCGATAACAGAGAGCTGAATCTCACCATAGACGCGGAGGCGTCCAAGACCGCATATGAAGCCATGGGAAACCGCAACGGATTTGTAGGAGTATACAACTGGAGGACTGGAGATATACTCTGTATGGTGAGTAAACCTACTTACGACCCTGCTTATCCTGAGCAGGCCGAGAATGCAGAATCGGGTTCTTATATAAATAAGGTTCTTTCGGCTACCGCAACGCCCGGCTCTACTTTTAAGCTGGTAACTACGGCTGCGGCCATAGAGAACAAAGCGGATCTTGACAGCTGGTCTTTCAGATGTACGGGATCTTACGAGATAGACGGAGAAAAGGTGACATGCCAGAGCGCCCACGGCAATGTGGATATATACGGAGCCTTATCCAAGTCGTGCAACTGCGCTTACGCCTCGCTGACTCTCGAACTGGGGTCAGAAGCGATGAACGAAATAGTCGATCAGCTGGGCCTGACCAGTTCTTACGACATAAACGGAATAGAGTCAGTTCCGGGCAGCTTTAACTTTGATACTTATAATATCAACCTGGGGTGGGCCGGCGTCGGTCAGTTTGAAGATCAGGTCAACCCTCTGTCGCTGATGGTCTACATGGGAGCGATTGCCGGCGGCGGAACGGCGTCCTCGCCGGTCCTGCTTTCGGGAAGCGACGGGGGAAGCGTTGACCTTTTGGACTCAGATACGGCGCTTAAGATGGACGCCCTTATGAGAAACAACGTTACTTCTAACTACGGTGATAGAAATTACCCTGGACTTGAGCTCAGAGCCAAGTCAGGAACGGCCGAAGGCGCGCCGGGTAGAACGCCGGACGCCTGGTTCTGCGGATATTCCGGCGATCTCGCCTTTGTGGTCTGTGTGGAAAAAGGCGGCTACGGTTCTTCTGTAGCCGGACCGGTGGCCAATAAGGTGCTGCAGGCCATAGTCGCCCAGGAGTAAGGAACTGATTGATAAGGGAGGCCCGGCAGCCGTCACCGCCCGGTGAGACAGGCTGACAGGGCCTTTTTAATTAAGAATTTTGTAAGAAAACGGTGGACTTTTTTGTAAAGGTGAGCCTTTAATATATAGTCATGAGGCGAAAGGAGAAGCAAAGTAAATGGAAAATCATCAGAACATCAACATCATGGTCTGCGATGACGACAGAGAGATAGCAGGAGCCATAGAAATATATCTGCGAAATGAGGGGTACAATGTATTCAAAGCTTTCGACGGGGTAGAAGCGCTGAATACCGCCAGAAGAGAAAACCTGCATCTTATAATCATGGACGTGATGATGCCGCAGATGGACGGAATACAGGCTACGATGAAACTGAGAGAAGAAAAGAATATTCCAATTATAATGCTTTCCGCAAAGTCAGAAGACTACGACAAAATAACGGGTCTGAACGTAGGAGCCGACGACTATGTGACCAAGCCTTTTAATCCGCTGGAGCTGATAGCAAGAGTAAAATCGCAGCTCAGAAGATATGTGAATCTGGGATCGCTTTCCGGCAGTCCCGCTCAATCGGGCGTCTATAAATCGGGGGGATTGATTGTGGACGACAATGAAAAGAGAGTAACTTTGGATGGAGAGCAGGTTATCGTAACGCCCATTGAGTTTGGTATTTTAAAACTGCTGACAGAGAACGCAGGCAGAGTCTACAGTATAGAACAGATATACGAACAGGTTTGGAACGAGCCTGCTTATAGTCCGGAGAACACAGTAGCGGTGCATATAAGAAGAATAAGAGAAAAGATAGAGATAGACCCGAAAAATCCTAGATATTTAAAGGTGGTGTGGGGAATTGGATACAAGATTGAAAAATTCTAAGACGAGAAGCGGTATTTATGCGGCAGTTTTCATAACAGAAGTCATAGCCGCCTGCGCTCTGACTGTGGCAGTGACCATATTTTCGGCATTGGGGACCATGTCGTGGGCAAAGGATATCAGCCCGGACGACTGGCATTTCTATACCGGGAACATAATAGACCAGAGCAAGTACGATCAGCTTCAAAACAGCATAGGAATATGGGGAATGTTGGCTATACTGCTGGTGGCAGGGCTCCTGATACTGCTTGCATTTATGACCGGAAAAGGAAAGCTGAACGATGACGGCAGCGTACATCTGACATGGTTTGATAAGATGTGGAGCGAACTTCAGATAATCGTAGCCTCCCTTGCCGGAGTATGGGCAGGATCCATAACTGTGGTATTGTATGAGATATGGCTCAGAGGGGACTATCTCGGAGTATGGGAGAGCACGGGAGGCGAGGACTCCTACTTTTCAGGACCTCTGACAAAAGAGATAGGGATGACTTATTGCATGGTGGGGCTTGTGGTAAGCATATCTATGTTTCTGCTGTGCTTCCTATCTTTGTTGAAGAAGATAAAAACCAAACAGTTCTGGGAGAAATCTCTGCTGGGTGGAGCATTTTTGGCTATCTACCGCAGCATAAAGGGAAGCGATAAGACTCTCCTCAAGGTGATCATCATTCTCATGGCAGGCGCTATATTGTCAGCTACATGGATATTGTTGCCGGTGATGCTGGTGTTGATACTCATATTCGTACCTAAACAAGTGAAGAAGTTTACCGCCATAAAGGAAGGTATAGAAGAAGTAAAGAGCGGCAACTTATCATATAAGATACCGGTGGAAGAGGATGCCAAAGGGATTAAGGGCGAATTCGACCGCATGGCAGAGGGGATAAATGATATATCACAGGCTTCTAACATAGCGGTGCAGAACGAATTGAAGAATCAGAGGATGAAGACGGAACTCATATCCAACGTGTCTCACGATCTGAAGACTCCTCTGACTTCCATGATCTCTTATATAGATCTAATGAAGCAGGAAGGACTTGACAGTCCCAACGCGCCTGAGTATCTGGACATAATAGACAACAAGACTCAGAGGCTGAAAGATCTGACCGAGAATCTCTTTGAGGCGGCCAAAGCGTCTTCCGGAGCCATACCGGTGAATATGGAATCCATCGACCTGTCGTCTCTCATGACTCAGAGTTTGGCGGAGATGGAAGAAAGACTGTCCGCCAGAGGCCTGCAAATACAAGTCAAAAATGAATGTGATGATACTCATATCATGGCCGACGGGCAGCTGATGTGGAGAGTACTTGAGAACTTGCTGGGCAATGTATCAAAATATGCCATGGATAACAGCAGAGTGTATATCGACATCAGGGAAACAGAACCTAAGAACGCCGAAGCGAAAAAAATGGTGATCTTCGAAGTAAAGAACATTTCCGGCGCTCCTCTGAATATTTCCGCAGATGAACTGATGGAGAGGTTTAAGCGGGGAGATGAGTCCAGAAATACTGAAGGAAGCGGTCTGGGACTTGCTATCGCCAAAGATCTGGTCAAACTGATGAATGGAGTTTTTGAAATAACCGTTGACGGAGACTTGTTCAAAGCCACCGTGATGATGGAAAAAGCGTAAAAGTGTGCGGATTTGAAAATTGCAAGCCGCAGTACAGACATATAAATATTGAAAGAGGCACAGAAAAACATCTGGGCCTCTTTATGATTTGTGCGGAGAACGCAGATAAGCAAGTTCGATGGTAACGGATTTCTTTACCGATGTTGTGAGCAGGTGGACAGTCTGATATAATGGTCAAGTAACTTTAACGGAAGATATTTGAAATATGAAATGTCGCAAAGCGATCATCCATGAAGGCCGGTGCGGGCGGCGGCCTGCGCCGCCCATAATATTGAAATAAATCACGGCAAAGCGTACACAATAATGAAAGACTATGTGAAGTTTTTTGAGACTGGTTACCTGTAAAAAACCGGATGTCGCGTATCTACAGGAGGTTTGAGAATGGGGAGAGAATGTGAAACGAATCTGAAGCAGATCGTCAGAGGTTTCAGAGAATGTCAGAGCGCCTTCACCGCCATAGGAGATGAGACGAGACAGCTCATTTTATTGACGCTGCTGGAGAGCGATCTGTCCGGCATCCGCGTGGGAGAGATAGCAGCCAAGACTCACCTGACGAGACCATCGGTTTCCCATCATCTTCAGATATTGAAGGAAGCCGGCATAGTCGCTATGCGCAGGGAAGGAACAAAGAATTATTATTATCTGGGCGCTGATGAGACCAGATGGAAAGAAATGGCGGATCTGATAAACACCATTTACGAGAGCATACGATATATCGGCGCCGACTCATAAAGGAGGAATAACCATGATTTTATATTTTTCCGGGACAGGAAACAGCGAATACGCAGCAAAGAGAATAGGCGATAAGATAGACGTTCAGGTCGTAAATCTCTTCGAAAAAATAAGGAGCAATGATTTTTCCGGTCTTCATTCTGAACGCCCATGGGTAGTCGTAGCTCCCACTTATGCTTGGAGGATGCCCCGTATCGTCACGGACTGGGTGAAGCGTGCTGCGCTTTCAGGCAGTAAGGATATATACTTTGTCATGACCTGTGGCGGCAGCGTCGGCGACGCAGGCAAGCGTCTCAAAAAGCTGTGCAATGAAAAAGGAATGAATTACTGCGGATGTGAAGCGATAATTATGCCTGAGAACTACATCGCAATGTTTACTACTCCGCCGGAGGACGAGGCGCTGAAGATCATAGAGCAGTCGGAAAGCATGATAGACCGGGCGGCGCTTTCTATCAGCAGGGACGAAAGTTTTCTCCCTCAGGACGTATCTTTGGGAGATAAGATGAACAGCGGTATAGTCAACGATCTTTTCTATCTGACATGTGTTCATGCCAAGAAATTCTACGCTACAGACCGCTGCGTCTCCTGCGGCTTGTGTGTAAAATTATGTCCGCTGAGCAATATCAGTCTGAAAGACGGAAAACCGGTATGGAGAGATAATTGCACCCACTGCATGGCCTGCATCTGCAGATGTCCTGAGGAAGCCATAGAATACGGAAAACACAGCGTGGGACTACCGCGATATGTCTTCCCTGAAAAGATATGAGAGCACTGAAAAGAGAGGCTGCGAAAGCCTCTCTTTTCATATCTTTTTGCCGAATAAACCGTGTCTCTTACAGTATACGTATATGTGCCCATGCCCCTTAGAAAAAAATCTCGCTTCGGCAGCCTGCTCCGGATACAGCTTCTTGAAGTGAATCTCATCTGAAGTGACATAACACATGAATGAGATGTGATGAGATTTATCCATAGGATGGTCTAAAGTGACATAGTATTCGTCTTCCACCTTATCCACAGCGATGTGGTGTTCTCCGTCTTCGGCTTCGGCCTCCAGCGCCGGGAGCCTGACTCCGCAGCAGGAAGCGAATATTTCTCCTACTGAATAGATGACGTTGCCGCATACGGGGCATACGTAAAACTTCAACTTTCTGATATTGGAATGTCTGTTGGCGTTGGTCACGTGCTGACCTGCAAACAGTTCCGCCACCGAGATGCCCAGCGCCCGGGAAAGGGGCTCAAGAAGAGAGATGTCAGGGAGCCCTCTGCCCGTTTCCCATTTACTTACGGCTTTATCGCTCACGCCTATCATCTGCGCCAACTCGCCCTGAGTTATCCGCTTCTCTTCACGAAGTTTTTTAATAGTGGTACCTGTTACAAATGCTTCCATAGTCTCCTCCGTCGTTTTGATAATGAAAGCTTACATCATGATTCGATCCGGCGCAACCTACGCTGGGTAGAGAATCAGGCCGGATCATAAGGGAAGCAGTCCATGAATCTCAATTTGAATTGATTGGCGGCATGGAGTCTGTCGATGCGATCTTTGGTTTCTTCATCGTCGATCTGGCCTGTTCTGATATACTTGTCCAGAACGGCATAAGTAAAGCCCAGATTTTCTTCATCGGTCTTGGGCTGAAGTCCGTCTATAGGAGTTTTATCCACGAACATGGAAGGCAGACCCAGATCCCTTCCCACGGCCTTGACTTCCTGCACGGTCAGTCTGCTCAGAGGGCTGAAATCTCCGGCTCCGTCTCCGTATCTTGTGGCATATCCGACCCAGTCTTCGCTGAGATTGCAGGTGTTGGCCACTCTGCCGCCGCAAGACTGAGAAACAGCGTATGTGGCCGCCATTCTAAGGCGAGGCGGCAGATTAGTCACGGTCTGAACTGCAACCTGAGGCAGCTGAGCGGTAATTTCGTTCATGAGACCGTCGAAACAATCTTTAATGTTTATTTCATAGTGCCTTATGCCCAGATGCTTTATCAGGGCGAGGGAGACGTCGATGTCGAATTGCTCTCCTTTCGGAAGCAAAACGCCTATGACCTTGTCCGGACCCAGCGCCTGACAGCACAACGCGGCTACCACAGAACTGTCTTTGCCTCCGGAAATGGCGACTACAGCGTTGCAGCCGGGACCGTTTTCGGCGAACCACTCCCTTATCCAGACTATTATATCATCTTTGACCTTTTTAGCGTCGAATCCTTTAATTGAATTAGATTCCATTTAATCATCCTCCGTGAGAAAATCAGTATATATGATTATTGTATGTATTTTTTGCAGGAAAATCAAGAATTAAATCAGAGCCGAGACTGCCGGCGCGCTCTATACGTCTTCTGACAACCAGACGATTGCATCAGTGAAAGATGAGGGATTTCCATTGACAGCATCCCCGGGCAAGTAGTAATATATTAGTATAATAAAAAGAGGAGGGTGCGACGGAAACGCACAGGTGTAATATGAAGGAGAGAGTCAGGGATTCAGGCAAGATCATCGTACTTATAGCTTTGATGCTGTTTTTGCTATCGGGATGCGGCGGCGACAGTGTAGACGATAAATATGAGAAGACAGGCAAATATCTTAAAGAGATGACAGAAGAGACTTCCCCTTTTGTAGATTCAGTAGGAGGAGAATGGGTAGTAATAGGCCTCGCCCGCTCGGGAACAGGTCTGTCCGAAGAAGCTGAAGAAGCATATTTATATAATGTGGAGAAGTATGTCAAAGAGAATATAAATGAGCAGGGACAGCTGGACAAGAGCAAGTCCACTGAAAATTCAAGAATAATATTGGCTTTGACAGCCCTCGGAGAGAATCCCGCTGACTTTGCCGGGTATGACCTCATACAAGGCCTTTCAGATATGGATTTCGTAAGCAGACAGGGTCTTAATGGAATCATATGGGCTCTGATTGCTTTGGACAGCGGAGACTATAATATCCCTGACGTGCAGGACGGCGGCAGGCAGACCACGAGAGAAGCACTTCTGGATGAGATAATATCCTCTCAGACAAAGGACGGCGGCTGGGCGCTTGTGGGAGACACCGCCGATCCGGATATGACGGGGATGGCGCTGCAGGCCCTCGCTGCTTATTATGAAGACGAAACGGTGAAGGATGCAGCAGATAAGGCCGTGCGGCGTTTGTCCGATATGCAAGGAGAAGACGGAGGATACTCAAGCTGGGGCAACGCCAACAGCGAATCATGCTCCCAGGTGATCGTAGCTCTCACAGCTTTGGGTATAGATCCGAATGAAGATGAGAGGTTTGTCAAAAATGATAAATCCCTTATAGACGCCCTGCTGAGCTTCTATTCTGATGACGGAGGCTTTAAACATACTCTCGACCAGACTGCGCAGCAGGCTTCTGACGCTATGGCCACAGAGCAGGCGTATTACGCTCTGACTGCCTATCACAGGTTCACGGAAGGACAGACGGCGCTGTATGACATGAGCGACGTGAAATAGGAAATAGAAAGAAAGGAGCTGCCTGCAGGCAGCTCCTTTCGACCTTTAGATAGATATACAAGGGCTTTTGAGATTTAGCTCTTTATCTGTCAGATAGCGGGTCGCAGCTGATTCATCTGAAGCTATTTTTTATGGAATTACGGTGCATGTATCGGCAGCGGTGTCGGACTGGCCACCGCTGATTTACTGCGAAACTCTGACCGGTCTGATTGAAAATCACTTAAGGAAGATGTAATTCCCGGTAGATTGCCTTTTGGCTCCTTACCGGGAATTTTTTTTGACAAGTCCCGGTAGACTTGAATTACAGGGCGTTTGTGGGAGTTTTTAGCCGTCTTTCAGTGGCAGACGACCTCTCGCAACCGTTCCTACCCAATTTTTACGCTGAAAAGTCCCGCAAATAGCCTTAATTTTCAACTTACTGAGAACGCACCGTCAAAAACTCTCGTAAACAGCTTTAATTTTCGACTTACCGAGAACGCACCGGCAAAAAATTCTCTCAAACAGCTTTAAAATCCGCTTTACCGAAAGTCCGCCGTGGGATCCCACTGCCAGGGCTTTACCGGGAGTCCACTGTGGGATCCTACCGCCAAAGCTTTACCGGGAGCCGCCGATAGAACCTTCCGACTTCTCTCCAAAGATCCCGGACCCTCCTTCTTCTCCAAAAAAACTTAATATTCCGGCCGGTCAGATCTGACAGGTAGGACGCGTCAAATGTCTTGCGGCAGGACACCTTTTGTATTATAATAGATAAAAGCTATTAAATTTGACAGATGCTTGTTAAAGGAAAGGACTGTATGAAAGAAGTTTTTGTTAAAGACCTGAGAAAAGACCAGGAGATAACAGATTTTTTTATGGCCAAGACCCTTGCCATAAAAGTAGGCGCCAACGGGAAACAGTATCTCGATATTCTGCTGGCCGACAAGACGGGAGAAATTTCCGGCAAAAAATGGGATGTGAGCGATGCCGAATATCCCGTGCTTAAAGCCATCGGTGAAAAATCCATAGTCAAGATAAAGGCTGTCGTCACCGAGTGGGCAGGACAGCTTCAGCTGAGAGTACAGAGAATAAGGGCTGCGGCTTTGGATGACGGTCAGCACATGGAAGACTTTGTAAAGGCCGCGCCTGAAGTGCCTGAGGATATGTTCGGCTATATATATGAAACAGCCGGCAGCATGAAAGATCAGGATCTTAAGAAACTCTGCATAAAGCTCCTTACAGATAACAGGGAAAAGCTCATGTATTATCCCGCAGCGCAGAAGAACCACCATGCCGAGCTGGCAGGACTGCTCTATCACATGAAACGTATGCTGATGACAGGAGAAAGAATCTGTGAAGTATACACAAACCTTAACAGAGACTTGTTATGTGCCGGAGTTATAATACATGATATAGAGAAACTCAACGAAATCATGGCTGATCCTGACGGAATCGCTACAGGATATTCCTTTGAAGGCCAGCTGCTGGGACATATAATACAGGGAGTGAAGACCATAGACAGGCTGACTCTTGAGCTGGGCTTTCCGAGAGAAAAGGCTATAATGCTGGAGCATATGATTCTTTCTCATCACTATGAGCCGGAATTCGGAAGTCCGAAAAAGCCACTGTTTCCTGAGGCAGAAGCGCTGCACTATCTCGATGTTCTGGACGCTAGGATGTTCGATATGCAGGATGCTCTTGTATCTACGCTGCCCGGAACTTTCAGCGAACGTGTGTGGGCATTGGATAACAGAAAACTGTATAAGCCCAATGAAGGAGAGGAAGACAAATGTTAGTAAAATTACCTAAAGAAGTCGGCAGAATCATGGGAACTCTGCAGCAATCGGGATTCGAAGCGTACGTAGTCGGAGAGTGCATTTCAGATTCTCTGGCGGGGAAAAAGCCTTTCGGATGGGATATCTCCACCAATGCCAGACTTGCAGACATGAAAAAACTGTTTCCCGATGCAAAGGTTCTCAGCGAAAAGTTTGAAGTCATCAGATTTGAATACATAGAGGAGATAGTCGATAAGAACGGCGAAGTGACAGGTGAATCGGGAATAATCATAGACCTTGCCGCCTACAGAGCCGGCGATCAGTATGAACAGGGCCGCCTGCTGGCCGCTGATTTTGTCGCCACTGTAGAAGAGGATCTGGCGCGCCGTGACTTTACGATCAATGCCATAGCCGAGAGCCAGGACAGCCTCATGGACCCTTATGACGGCAGAGCCGATATAAAGAATAAGCTCATAAGAACCGTAGGCGACGCCGGCGTTCGCTTTCGGGAAGATCCGCTTAGAATGATCAAGGCCCTTAGACTTGCCGCCGAGCTGGATTTCGACCTTCACAAGTCAGTCTATGACGCAATAGTTTCAGGCCATACTATGCTGTCAGACGTAAATCCGTCTAAAATCAGAGATGAGTTCACAGGAATGCTTTCGGCTCCTGCTGCGGGCAAAGGCTTGTCCATGCTCCTGGGAACGGGGATGATCGCTGACATAATAGGGCAGGATGCAGTAGACAGATTGACTAAACGCGAGATGCAGGATCTGACCACTCTCAGCCAGAATATAGACAAGACTCAGCCGGTGGAGGACAGACGTTTGGGATTATTCTTTGCATGCATGGATAAGAAAAAAGTAAGACCGGCAATCGACAGACTGAATTTCAACGAAGTCACTCATCAGCATCTGGTGGACGCCGTAAACGATCTGCCTAAGCTGTACTTTACCAACAATAAACCGGCGCTGAAGAAGTTCATATATCAGAGGAGCATGGAACGCTATGAGTTTCTCCTGAGTATGGAAAAAGCTCAGAGAATAGTGTTCAGTTATGATTCTGAGACAAAAATAAGGAGCAAGATATTTATGCTGGACGAGATCCATAAATTTGGAGAGCCTATCTTTCCTGAGGATCTCAAAATAGACGCCAATGATCTCATAGAAGCCGGCATATGCGATAGAGACAAGGCTCAGAAGATACTGAACATGCTTACGGAAGAGATACATACTCATCCGAAGAAAAATACCAGGGAGCAGCTATTGAAACTTGCCAAAGTATACAGCAAGAACAAAGTGGCGGCAGCTTTAAGAGGTATTCACTGGACGAGATAATCAAGAGAACAGCAGTATGGAAAACACAGACAGAAATCAGCAGATAACAAAGATAAGCCAGGTCACCCCGGAGGTGACCTTGTTTTTACGCGGTCTGGGTTTTTCCGATTATTACATAATAAAAATTTTCGCTCTGGTGGGAGAAGCAGCCATAGCACTTACAGAGGACAATCCCTATTGGCTCCTTGACGAGTTTCCTGCCATGGAGTTTGACAAGGCGGATAAGGCGGCAAAAGTTATGGGCATAGAGGAGGATAGCTCCTACAGGATAGAGGCGGCTATACGCCACGGCCTTTCCGTCTATGTAGCGGGAGGAAATACCTTTGTAGCCGCTCGTGAATTCTGCGCCCAGATAGCGGGATTTTTAGATCTGAGTAGGGAGAACGTAGAAGATGTGATGGAGGATATGGCTCTTACCGGCGATCTTCAACTTACCGTACTGGGCGGACGGGAGGTTCTCTACTTTTACGGCTATTATAAGACCGAGTGTCAGATCATAAGCAGGATAGTCCAGATGAAAGATGCGGCTCCTCCAAAGCTTTTCGCCAATATGGACGCTGTAATCGCAAAGGCAGAAGCAAAAGGCAGCGTTAAATTATCTGCCCAGCAGACCGACGCAGTAAAAAATTCACTTTGCCGCGGCATATCCGTCATAACAGGAGGACCGGGAACGGGAAAGACCACCATAATAAACACGTTGATAAATATCATGGAGGCCGGTGGATTAAAAGTCGCTGTGGCCGCT
>OGRT01000600.1_pt1 | contig 38374 bp, 31 predicted proteins | sample 1553581 | NCBI WGS metagenome assembly OGRT01 (sample SAMEA2580113, study PRJEB22360) | human gut metagenome | biome: human gut; feature: human-associated habitat; material: faeces | place: Denmark | collected 2008/2010
GATTTCAGCAAATACCTTCTGCATGATGATAAACTGATACGGCACGAACGGGAAGAAGATTGTGGTAGGCGCAAGTTGTCACATCCGACAGAAAAATGAGCGAAACAAAGAAAAACATGTGTTAGAGAAAAAACTAACGATAAAGAAAAGCAGAAACTCTGGTTGCATTTTAGCGTTTCTATGATATAATGACTCGTGACATTTCATTCAAGTACACGGTATGCTTTAACGGCATGTCGTCTTGAAAAGCGAAGGGAGGAACTTGTCTGTGGCTACTACCCAGACATTTGGCGGAGGCGTCCATCCTCGTGAGATTGGCAATGGCAAAAGTGCAACCCAATCCCAGCAGATTGTGAACGCGGCCGCCCCGGCTCGTGTGACGATTGCGATGGCTCAGCACGGCGGCGCACCTGCGGTGTGCTGCGTGAAGGTGGGTCAGATTGTGAACATGGGCCAAATGATCGGAGAGGCTCAGGGATTCATTTCCGCGCCGGTACATGCGTCTGTTTCCGGCAAGGTTGTGGCGATTACCACCTGCACCGTTGCGAGCGGCAAGAGCGTTCCCGCTGTCGTGATCGAAAACGACTTTGAGGATCGTTGGGATGAGTCTGTGCAGCCGTGCGCAAACGTTGACGCGCTGAGCGCGGGGGATATTGCATCCATCGCAGCCCGCTGCGGCATCGTCGGCATGGGCGGCGCGGCTTTCCCGACCAACGTAAAGCTTGATACGTCTAAACTGGAAGAGAAGCCTGATACGCTTATCGTCAACGGCAGCGAGTGTGAGCCGTATCTGACCAGCGACCATCGTATTATGGTAGAAAATGCCGAGCAGATTGTGGACGGCATTGTGCTGGCGATGAAGGCCAGCGGCGTCTCCTGCGCGAAGGTCGGTATTGAAGATAACAAGCCCGATGCGATTGCCGCGATGCGCGAAGCCGCTTCCGACAAGCAGAACGTCGAGGTTGTTTCTCTGCCTGCGCGTTATCCGCAGGGATTTGAAAAGACGCTGATTTATTCTTTGACCGGTCGCATCGTGCCTAACGGTAAACTGCCGTCTGCGGCGAAATGCGTCGTGATGAATGTCGGCACGTGTGCGGCGTTGTCTGCTGCCGTTCGTAAGGGCCAGCCGTTGATTGATCGCGTTGTGACCGTCACCGGTCGTGTAGCGAAGCCGACCAACTTCCGCGTGCGTATTGGCACGCCGCTGCTGGACCTGATCGATCAGGTTGGCGGCCTAACTGACGGCGTGCGCAAGCTGATTGTCGGCGGCGCGATGATGGGTAATGCGGTTTCCACGCTGAATCTGCCGATCACCAAGAATTTCGGCGGCTTCCTGGCCTTGGGCGAAGAGGCGATTTCCGCTCAGGAATCCGCGTGCATCCGTTGTGGCCGTTGCATGCGTGCCTGCCCGATGAAGCTTGCGCCTGCGAAGATCGATTCCCTTGTTCGTCACGGCAATTATGACGGCGCGATTGCCGCCGGCGCCATGAACTGCATGGAATGCGGCAGCTGCACGTATGCCTGTCCGGCCAAACGCGAGCTGACGCAGAGCTGCCGTGTGGCTAAGGCGATTGCCAGAACGAAAGCCAAAAAGTCCTGATTGAGTACGGAGGAACGTGAAAATGTCCAAGTATGTGATTTCGTCTTCTCCGCATCTGCGCGATAATGTCTCGACCACGAGCATCATGCGGGATGTCTGCATTGCGCTGCTGCCCGCTGCCGTCGCCGGTGTGCTGTTTTTCGGCTATCGTTCGGCGCTCATCCTCGCATTGTCTGTCGCGGCTGCGGTTTTGAGCGAGTGGTTGTATTGCAAGGCCACCCATTCCCGCAACACGATCGGCGATTTCAGCGCTGTCGTGACCGGTATGCTGCTGGCGATGAATTTGCCGAGCACTGTGCCGTATTGGATGCCTGTGATCGGTTCTGTGATCGCCATCCTGCTGTGCAAGATGATCTTTGGCGGTATCGGCCAGAACTTCATCAATCCGGCGCTTGCTTCTCGTGCAATTCTGGCGTTGTCCTGGGCGAGCCTGATGAACACGTTTGCCACCCCGGCTTTCGGTAATCTGGCGGGCGTTGACGCTGTGGCTTCCGCGACTCCGATTAGTGCGGCGGCCGGTACATATTCGCTGGGTCAGCTGTTCCTGGGCAACATTCCGGGCACCCTCGGCGAGACCTGCAAGCTGGCGCTGCTCGTTGGCGCGGCCTATCTGTTCTACAAGAAAGTGATTACGTGGCACATTCCGACTGCCTTTATCGGCACGTTCGCCGTGTGCTACCTGCTGAAGACCGGCTTTGACGTGAATGCGACGCTGACCCAGCTGCTTTCTGGCGGCCTGATTCTTGGCGCGTTCTTCATGGCAACCGATTACTCGTCTTCTCCTGCGACGGCGAAGGGCAAGATCGTGTTCGGTATTGGATGCGGTCTGCTGCTGTTCATCTTCCGCGCATGCAAGAAGACCCCGGCGGAGTGGTGCTCTTACGCCATCCTGCTGATGAATGTCTGCTCGCCGCTGATTGAGCGTGTGACGGGCAACAAAAGCTTTGGGGAGGTCAAGAAGTAATGGGTGATATTGTGAAGCTTGCGCTCCGTCTGTTCATCTTTGCGCTTGTCGCCTCCGTGCTGCTGGCCATCACTAACGAAGTCACCAAGGGCCCGATCGAGGCGCAGAAGCTGGCTTCCAAGATGACGGCGCTGAATACAGTTCTTCCCGGCTGCGAATACGAACAGATTGCGTATGAGGGCATTTCCGAAGACAGCGTGCTTGACGAAATCTTCGTTGGCAAGAACGCTGACGGCAGCGTGAAAGGTTATGCGCTGACCGCAAATCCGCAAGGCTATGGCGGAGAGATTCCGATCACGATTGGCGTGAGCACGGAGGGCTATGTGACGCAGGTCTATGTCGGCTCACTTCAGGAGACGCAGGGCCTTGGCAGCCGCGTAGGTGACGATGCTTTCAAGGAGCAGTTCATTGCGATTGCGGCCGATCCCGACACGCTGCGCAGCGATGTGGATACCATCGCTGGCGCGACCATTTCTTCCAGCGCGTTTGTGAACGCGGTGCAGGAGATGCTGTCCTACACGAAGACCACGCTCGGCATTGAGCCGCATGCTGGCGATAAGGATGCGATTCTTGCCGAAGCGGCTGCAATCAATGGCGGCGACGAGGGCGAAGATGCAGCCGTTGAAACAACCACGAACAGCTACGACGTGACTGGTTTTGCGCCGTTCAAGGTTGAGGTGACGGTGGACAGCAATGGCAAGATTGTTTCCGTCGTTGTGCCTGAGAACAACGAGACCGCAGGCTTCGGAGCCGACCTGATTGCCGATCAGAGCGTGTTTGACGCGCTGGTGGGTCAGGATATCGCAACCGCGCAGATTGACGTGAAGGCCGGCGCAACGCTGACCAGCAACGCCATCAACGATGCACTGGCGCAGGCTGCGGCTTCCGGCGAGACCGAAGGCAGCGCAAAGACCTATGACGTGACCGGCTTCGGCCCGTTCAAGATTGCGATTGAGCTGGACGACACGGGCAAGATTGTTTCCGTCACCGTTCCGGAGAACAACGAAACTCCGGGTCTTGGCGCGGATCTCCTCGCCGATCAGAGCATCTTCGATGCGCTGGTGGGTCAGGATATCGCGACGGCTCAGATCGATGTGAAGAGCGGCGTGACGTTGACCAGCAATGCCATCAACGATGCGCTGAAGCAGGCTGCGGCCGACTTCGGCGGCGGTGCGGAAGCTGCTCCGGCGGTGGCAGGCGATCCTTACACCGTGAAGGGCATGAACAAGTTCACGCTGTATGTTGAAGTTGAGGACGGTAAGATCGTTTCCGTCAGCGCGCCGAACAACAACGAGACGCCGGGTTTGGGCGCGGACATGTTGACCGACGATGCGCTTTCCGCGTTGATTGGCGCAGAGTTGGCGACGGCTCAGGTGGATGTGAAGAGCGGCGTGACGCTGACCAGCGACGCCATTAACGAAGCGCTGAAGCAGGCTGCGGTCGCAAACGGTATCGCTGTGAAAGCTCACGGTGAAGTGACTGCGGAGACGACGGCTGAACCCGCCGTAGAAGCGACTGAATCTGAGAGCACGGATGCTGCTGTATACGATGTGACGGGTTTTGCGCCGTTCAAAGTGGAAATCACGCTGGACGGCAACGGCAAAATCGTATCTGTAATCGTGCCCGAAAACAGCGAGACGCCGGGCCTTGGCGCTGACCTGATTGCTGATCAGAGCATCTTCGATGCGCTGGTGGGTCAGGATATCGCGACCGCGCAGATCGATGTGAAGAGCGGCGTGACGCTGACCAGCAATGCCATCAACGATGCGCTGGGGCAGGCTGCTAAGGAGGTGCAGTAAATGAAGAAATATGGAAAAATCTTCATGAACGGCATCATTGACGAGAACCCGACGTTCCGCATGGTGCTGGGCATGTGCCCGACGCTGGCCATTACGACCGCGGCGAGCAACGGCATTGGCATGGGCCTGGCCGTGACTTTCGTTCTGATTTTCTCGAACCTGGTTATCTCCCTGCTGCGCAAGGCGATCCCGGATCAGATTCGTATTCCTGCGTTTATCGTGGTCATCGCGACCTTTGTTACGATTGTTCAGCTGATTATTAAGGCGTTCCTGCCGGCGCTGGATGCGTCGCTGGGCGTGTTCATCCCGCTGATTGTTGTTAACTGCATCATCTTTGGCCGTGCGGAAGCGTTCGCTTTCAAGAACAAACCGCTGGCCTCTGCGGTTGACGGCCTGGGCATGGGTCTTGGCTTTACGCTGGCCATCACGCTGATTTCTTCCATCCGCGAGCTGTTCGGCGCGGGCACGCTGTTTGGCGTGCAGATCATGCCGGAAAGCTATCTGCCGATGGGCATTCTGGTTAAGCCGGCCGGCGGCTTCATTGTGCTGGGTCTGACCCTTGCGCTGGTGAACAAGCTGCTGCCCAAGAAGGCGTAAGGAGGAAAGACGATGAATGCAATTCTTACGATCCTGATTGGGTCTATCTTCGTTAATAACTTTGCCATGTCCCGTTTCTACGGCATTTGCCCGTTCCTGGGTGTTTCCAAGAAACTGGAGACGGCGTTCGGTATGGGTATGGCCGTTACGTTCGTTATGGCTGCTGCTTCGCTGGTGGCGTATCTGGTTAACGCGTTCCTGCTCGTTCCGCTGGGGCTTGAGTACCTCCAGACCATCGCGTTCATTCTGGTTATTGCCGTGCTGGTGCAGATTGTTGAAATGGCGATTAAGAAGATGTCTCCGGGTCTGTATCAGGCGCTTGGCGTCTATCTGCCGCTGATTACGACCAACTGTGCTGTGCTGGGCGTTGCGCAGTTGAACGTGACTGAAGGCTATAACCTGATTCTCTCCGTCGTCAACGGCGTGGCTTCCGCGCTGGGTTATACGCTGTCCATCTGCCTGTTCGCCGGCATCCGCGAGCGTCTGGCACTGAACAACATGCCCAAGTGGATGGAGGGCTTCACCGGCGCGATGATTACCGCTGGCCTGATGGCCGTTGCTTTCAACGGCTTCAGCGGCCTGATCTGATCGCAGAGCGAGGGAGGAAACCAACGTGAGTATGAGTGCAATTCTAATCGCCGCGCTTGTGATGAGCGTTCTGGGTCTGCTCTTTGGCGCGTTGCTGGGCGTCACCGGTCGCGTGTTCAAGGTGCCAGTCAATGAAAAGGCAGAGGCGCTGCGCGAGTGTCTGCCGGGGGCAAACTGCGGCGCCTGCGGCTTCCCCGGTTGTGACGGTTATGCTGCCGCCGTTGCCGATGGAAAGGCCGAGGTCGGCGCCTGCGCCGTGGGCGGTCCTGCGTGTGCGGCAAAAATGGGCGAAATCATGGGCGTTTCGGTCAGTGCTTCCGTCCGTATGGTGGCGTCCGTGGCCTGCCAGGGCTATGGCGATCACTGCAAGCCGAAGGCTGACTATCAGGGCATGACCGACTGTGTTGCGGCTTCGCTGGTCAACAACGGCACGAAGGCCTGTCAGTATGCTTGTTTGGGCCTGGGCACCTGTGAGCGCGCATGTCCGTTTGACGCAATCCACATTGACCCGATCAAGCAGATTGCCGTCGTCGATGAGGAAAAGTGTCAGGCCTGTAAAAAGTGCGTTGCGGCTTGCCCGCAGCATGTGCTTTCCATGCGTCCGGCTGGCCGCGTGGTGAATGTTGGCTGTCACAATCCGGAAAAGGGCATCGCTTTGAAGGAAAAATGCGATCGTGCCTGCATCGGTTGCGAGGCATGCGTGAAGGCCTGTAACTTCGGCGCAATCGAGATGGAGAACGGCGTTCCCAAGATTGATTACGAGAAGTGTGTCGGTTGCATGGCCTGTGCCGATGCCTGCCCGACCGGCGCGATGGAAGCTGATTTTGAGACTCGCAAAGAGGCTTATATCGATCCGAGCAAGTGTGTGGGCTGCACCATGTGCGCCAGACAGTGCAAGTTCGACGCCATCGAAGGCGCGCTCAAGCAGCCGCACAAGGTTCTCGGCGCATGCACGGGCTGTGGCCTGTGTGCGGCGAAGTGCCCGAAGAAGGCGATCACCATGCGCGACCGCCGCGCTCCGCGCAATAAGCTGGACAAGGTGAAGAAAGCGCCGGCAGCTGCGTCGAACCCCGCTGCTCCGGCTGCCGCAAAGCCTGCCGCTCCGGTTGCACCGAAAGCGACGACGGAGAACAAGTAATCCGCAAATATCGAACGACAAAGAGAAGAAGCCGATGCATTTGGTTTCTTCTCTTTCTTTTTTTCGGAAATTTGATGCATTTTCTGTCGATAATTTGAATTGGGAAGTCTTGCTTTTGTCAAAACCTGCGCGTATAATAAGTCTATCTCATCAAAAAGGCAGGTACGGATTATGATTGATTTCAAATCTATCGAAGCTGTTGATCCTGAGCTTTGCGGCGCGATGCGTAAAGAGCTGATGCGCCAGCGCGAACATCTTGAATTGATTGCATCCGAGAATTTTGTCAGCGACGCTGTTCTGGCCGCGATGGGTTCTCACCTGACCAATAAATATGCCGAGGGATACCCCGGAAAACGGTATTACGGCGGCTGTCAGTATGTTGATATCGTTGAGGATTTGGCACGTGAACGAGCCAAAGCGCTTTTCGGCGCAGAGCATGCGAATGTGCAGCCGCATTCCGGCGCACAGGCCAACATGGCTGTCTATTTTGCCATGCTTGAACCGGGCGATACGGTGATGGGCATGAATCTTTCACACGGCGGACATCTGACGCACGGCAGCCCGGTCAACATGTCCGGCAAATACTTCCATTTTGTGTCTTACGGCGTAACGGAAGAGAAAGAAATCATTGATTATGATGCCTTGGAAAAGACTGCGCTTGAGGTCAGGCCGAAGCTGATTGTAGCAGGCGCGTCGGCGTATCCGAGAATCATTGACTTTGCGCGTTTGCGCGAGATCACGGATAAAGTCGGCTGCCTGTTGATGGTGGATATGGCGCATATTGCAGGCCTTGTCGCGGCGGGCGAACATCCAAGTCCTGTTCCGTATGCCGATTTTGTGACGACCACGACGCATAAAACGCTCCGCGGGCCGCGCGGCGGCATGATTCTCTGCAAAGAGAAATACGCAAAAGCGATTGACAAGGCGATTTTTCCTGGCACGCAGGGCGGACCGCTGGAACACGTCATCGCGGGTAAGGCTGTCTGCCTAAAGGAAGCCATGGGTCCTGAATTTAAAGCATATCAGCATCAAATCATCCTCAATGCGCGCGCAATGGCGGATGAATTCACAAAAGAAGGCGTTCGCCTTGTTTCCGGCGGTACGGATAATCACTTGATGCTGCTGGATTTGACGAGCACCGGTGTGACGGGTAAGGCGTTGGAAGCCTTGCTCGGACAAGCCAACATTACTGTCAATAAAAATACCATTCCCAAGGAAACGCTCAGCCCGTTTGTGACCAGCGGCGTTCGCATCGGCACGCCTGCGGTAACGACGCGCGGCATGAAAGAGCCGGAAATGAAACGGATTGCCGCACTTATCACACACGTCATTCGTGAAGGCGAGGGCTGTCTGCCAGAAGTTAAGCAGGAGGTGCTTGATATCTGCGCAAGGTATCCGTTGTATGCCGATTGTGTGCGTGATTAAACAGACTTCAAAAGACGACGTATTCGCTGTAAGGCGTGCGCCGTCTTTTTGCTGTATTGACAGGTTTAGGGTTTGGGGGGTAAAATATATAAAATAGGTTTTAAACTGAAGGGACGGAAGACATGATATATTTGGATCACGCGGCGACTACGCCGCTCAGAAAAGAAGCATTCAACGTCATGCTTCCGTATTTTGCAGAGCATGCAGCTAACGCTAACGCGCTTTATGCCGAAGGGCGAAAGGCTCGATCAGCGATCGATCAGGCAAGAGGACAAATTGCTGATGCAATCCATGCAAAATCAAGTGAAATCTATTTTACAGGCGGCGGATCAGAATCCGATAACTGGGCGTTATTTGGCGTTATGCGCGCACTGGAAGGAAAAAACCACATCATCACAACGCAAATTGAACACCATGCCATTCTCAATGCTTGTGCGGCGCTGGAATCATTGGGCTATGACGTTACCTATGTGCCAGTCGATCAGTGGGGGCGTGTTTCTCCACAGGATATTGAAAAAGCCATTCGACCGGAAACGGGTTTGGTTTCTGTGATGGCGGCTAATAATGAAGTAGGCACGATTCAGCCGATTGCTGAAATTGCGAGGATTGCTCATGCGCATGGCGTGCTGATGCACACTGATGCAGTTCAGGCTGTCGGCCATATTCCGATTGATGTGGCGGCGTTGAATGTGGATTTGCTTTCAATGGCTGCACATAAGTTTTATGGACCGAAGGGAATCGGCGCGCTGTATATTAAAAACGGTGTGAAGATCACCAACTTGGTTTACGGCGGCGAACAGGAGCGCGGATTACGCGCCGGAACTGAGAATACGCCCGCGATCGTGGGTATGGGAGAAGCGCTTGCTTTGGCCTGCTCCGAAATGGATGGGGGTGCTCAGCAGATTGTCCATCTGCGGGATTTGCTGGAAAATGAAATTATGCAGCGAATGCCCGAAGCAATCGTCAACGGCGACAGGGAAAAGCGTTTGCCCGGTACGCTGCATGTGACATTTCCTGGCGCGGATACCAATATGCTGCTCATGCGGCTTGATATGGAAGGGATCGCCGTTTCAGCGGGAAGTGCTTGTGCGGCAGGCGCGCGGGAACGCTCGCATGTCCTTGAAGCTATGCACGTACCGAGTGGAGCGGATGTGCGCTTTTCCCTTGGAACGGACAATGATGAAACGCAGATTCGGCAAACCGTAGAAACGCTCTATCGGATTTTGAACGGATAAAAGGAGTTTTTGCACTCGATGATTTATGGCAATAAAGAAGGCATTCGTGATTCTCTGCTGGCAAAGCTGGAAACGCTCTATGACATTGAAATTCCTGCGGAAGTTTTTGCGCCTGCGGAACTGCTGGATGTGCTGGCGGCATTCACATGCGCCATCAACCGCGAAATCAGCATATATGTTTCGCGCAGCGGCGAAGTGCTTGATATCACCATTGGCGGTGTGAGCAGTGTGGAACTGAAAGATATGCACCTGCGCCGCAACACAAAGCGATTGAGCATGGTGCGCTGTATTCACACCCATCCGGGTGGAAATCCTCAGCTTTCCGATGTGGATATCAGTTCGCTACGTGCCATGCGGTTTGACGCGATGGCGGCTGTTGGGGCGAAAGACGGTCACGCAACCGGCATACAGGCGGCATTTCTGGGCGAATATGTCGGCGGTATGAATCGTGTGCATTTGACCGAGGTTGCTCCGGTCTACAAACTTCCGCAGCGCGCCTGGATGGATGCCATTGAACGCGCGGATAGCGAGGTGCTCATCGGCGCGCCGAATACCACGAAGGAAGATCAGGAACGCGCGTTTCTGGTCGGTCTGGACAGCGACGAGTCTCTGCTGGAGCTTGCAAGGCTGGCAGAAACCGCAGGGGCACAGGTTATTGGAACCATGCTGCAACGAAAAACGCGCCCAGATACCGCAACTTATATCGGAAGCGGTAAAGCAGACGAGCTTTCGCTGGCTTGTCAGGCGCGAGAAGCGGATGTTGTCATCTTTGATGACGAACTGAGCGGCGTGCAGACGCGTAATTTGGAAGAAATCCTGCATGGCGCAAAGGTTATTGATCGTACAACGCTGATCCTGGATATTTTTGCGCAAAGGGCGCAGTCTCGCGAGGGTCGTTTACAGGTTGAGCTGGCACAGATGGCCTATCAACTACCGCGTCTGCTCGGTCATGGCGTTGCAATGTCCCGTCTGGGCGGCGGTATTGGCACGAGGGGCCCCGGTGAAACACGGCTGGAGATGGACAGACGGCGCATTCGTAGACGCATGAGTGATTTGCGCCGTGAAATTGACGATCTGAGTGGACAGCGAAACCTGCGACGCGCGAAGCGAGAAAAAAACAAAGTGCCGGTTGTCGCGCTGGTTGGCTATACCAATGCAGGCAAATCGACGCTGCTTAATACGCTCAGCGGCGCGGATGTGCTGGCAGAGGATAAACTGTTTGCGACGCTTGATCCGGTTGTGCGCACGGTGAAAATGCCTGCGGGCGGCGAGTTTTTGTTGGTTGATACGGTAGGATTCATCAGCAAACTGCCGCATGCACTGGTAGACGCATTCCATTCTACGCTTGAGGAAGCATTGCTGGCGGATGTGCTTCTGGTTATTTCGGACGGCGCGTCCGGAGAAATGATTCATCAGCATGATGTTGTGCTTGAAGTGCTTGCTTCACTTGGCGCAGCGGATAAGCCCAAGATTGACGTGATCAATAAAGCCGATTTGCCGGATGTCAACGCGAATAAATGGCCCGGTGCAATCGCTGTCAGCGCGAAGACGGGAAAAGGGCTGGATGAACTGCTTGAAGCCATTCGGCTCAAACTTCGCGGTGCGGCCAGACTGATGCGTGCCCTGATTCCATACGCACAGGGCGGTCTGCTTGCAAAACTGCACGAGGACGGACAGGTGCTCAGCGAAGAATACACGGGAGAGGGCATTGAAGTGAAGGCGCTGGCAGACGAGCAGCTCTTTGGACGCCTGACCGTGCAGCTGGGTGAACAAGCCGTTTCGTGGCAGGATGATTGATAAAGGGGCGAAAACATGTTTTCCATACAGGCAATGGCTTCTCTTGCGCTTGGCGCGACGATGATGTTTGAATCATGGGGGTATATGATGCCGCAGCAGGACCCGACGGACACCCTGATTCTGGTCAACAAGACCAATAAAGCGCCCACCGTTCCAGTGACGCTGGTTAAACCCAATGTACCGCCGACGAAAGAAACGCTGTCCGAGAATATTTACATGCGGCCGGAAGCCGCCGCTGCGCTTGAAGCCTTATTTGCAGGCGCGGCAGAGGACGGGTTGACGCTGTATGCAACAAGTGGATATCGCAGCTATTCCACACAGAAAGCCATTTTTGAGCGGAAGCTGGAACGAATGACGGAAGAGCAGGCGAACGACAGTGTGGCGAAACCCGGCTATTCCGAACATCAGACCGGCCTTGCGATGGATATTGAAGGCGAAACCACAAAGGGAACAGGGCTTACGGAAGCTTTCGGCGAGTCGCCGGAGGGCATATGGGCTGCGGAGCATTGCGCAGAATATGGCTTCATTATTCGTTATCCAAAAGGAAAAACAAAAATAACGGGATACATCTATGAACCGTGGCATCTTCGCTATGTCGGCAAGGAAGCCGCGCAGGAAATCACGGAAATGGGTGTGACATTTGAAGAATATATCGCAACCGTTCGCAGTGAGCGTATCCAGTGGTTGCAGGAGGAAACGCAATATGATAAACAGAATCCCTAAAGCGTTGTTGGCGGCTGCGCTGGTTTGCACGGTTTCTCTGCCATGCGTGGCGGAGTCTCTCAGCTTGGCAGATTTGGAGAATGCGCAGGACGCGCAAATGGTTGAAATGGACAGCCAGAACACATGGAATTATCCAATTCCATATGAACTATTGACAACGAGCGAATACATCGTGTTGGCGAATAAGGAAAACCTGCTGGATGAGAACTATGTGCCGGAAGATCTGGTCAAACTGACTTGCCGTAAAATCAGTTCCGATCCGATTCAGATGCGCGAAGTTGCCGCACAGGCGCTTTCCGATATGTTTGACGCGGCCAAAGCAGACGGCGTTACGTTGTATGCCCATTCCGGCTACCGCAGCTATCGCACGCAAAACACCATGTATTCCAACCGTTTGAAAAAGAACAACGGCAAAGACGACGGCGTAGTGGCGTATCCGGGTTCGTCAGATCATCAAACGGGGCTTGGTATCGACGTAATTAACAAAGCCGGAATCGGCAAGAAGTTTACGTCTGCTTTTGCCGACACCAAAGAGGGCAAGTGGATTGCCGAAAACTGCTGGAATTACGGATTTATTATCCGTTATCAAAAGGATAAGGAAGATATCACCGAAATCATTTATGAACCGTGGCATTTGCGTTATGTCGGCGTTCAGATTGCACAGTATATGCACGAAAACAATTTGTGTCTGGAAGAATTTACAAACGAATGGAAGGAGGCCGCGGCAGCGTATCAGGCCGCGGAAAATTGATATGAAAATCATTGATATCTCTCAGGAAATCTATCAGGGTATGCCCGTTTATCCCGGCGATCCCACCTTTCAGAGCCGACGTGTAAACAGCTTTAAGCAGGGCGATATGTGCGAGGTCAGCGAGGTGACAATGGGCACGCACTGCGGAACGCATGTCGATGCGCCGCTTCACATGCTGCCGGACGGTCAGCCGCTGGAATGCTTCTCTCTGGAGTGCTTCATTGGCCCTTGCCGTGTGCTGACTGTGCCATATCCCGTTATCAGCGAAAAGACGCTTGAAGAGCTGAACGTTAAGCCAGGTGAGCGTATTCTGCTCCGCACCGATCCGACAGGAAAATATAACAAGCATGCACGTTTCAACCCGGCTGTATTGAGCATGCGCGCGGCGCAGTATTTGGCGCAGTTGCCCGTCAAGCTGGTAGGTATTGATGCGCCGACCGTGGAAAACATGGAACTCTGCGACGGCGAAGTTCACGCCACACTGCTTCGGGCAGGCATTCCATTGCTTGAAGGGCTGCGTCTGGAAGAAGCGGATAAGGAGAATTACATGCTCAGCGCGCTCCCGATTCGTCTGACCGGTGAAAATGGCGCGCCGTGTCGTGCGGTTCTGGTGGAAGAAAACTAAATATTCGTTGTCATTCGTCGTAAACCATGCTATAATGATAAAAGCCAAAGAAAAGGGAGGAGAATGATTCGATGAACATTCTTTTGACTGGCGGCGCCGGTTTTATTGGTTCTCACACCGCGGTTGAACTGCTGAATGCGGGCCATGACGTTGTTGTGGTGGATAATCTCTACAACAGCAGTGAGAAGGTTATTGATCGCGTAGAAGAACTGACCGGGAAAAAAGTAAAATTTTACAACGCGGATGCCTGCGACTTTGCGGCGATGGATCGGGTTTTGAATGAAAATGCAGTGGATGCGGTGATTCACTTCGCGGCGTATAAGGCCGTAGGCGAGTCCGTCGCCAAACCGCTGGAGTATTACCGTAACAATCTGGATTGTACGCTGACTGTGTGTGAGGCCATGAAAAAACATGGCGTGAAGCGCTTTATTTTCAGCTCGTCTGCGACGGTGTACGGCATTCCGGATCACATGCCGCTGGATGAGACCATGCCCACCAGCTGCACCAATCCTTACGGTTGGACGAAATACATGAATGAACGCATTCTCACCGACGTGGCTAAAGCGAATCCGGATTGGTCGGTTGTGCTGCTGCGCTACTTCAATCCGATCGGCGCGCATGAGAGTGGCCGTATCGGCGAAATGCCCAACGGAATTCCGAATAACCTGCTGCCCTATGTTTCACAGGTTGCGGCCGGAAAACTGGCTTATCTGCATGTGTTTGGAGACGACTATCCCACACCGGATGGTACGGGCGTTCGTGATTATATCCATGTCGTCGATTTGGCGCGCGGCCATATCGCGGCGGCTGATTTTGCCATGAAACACACAGGTACGGAAATCATCAACCTCGGCACGGGACATGGTTACAGCGTGCTGGATATTGTGAAGGCGTTTGAAAAAGTCAACGGTGTAAAGGTGCCGTATAAGATTGAGGCGCGCCGTCCGGGCGATATCGCCGAATGTTGGGCAGATCCGACTAAGGCAAAAGAACTGCTGGGTTGGACGGCGCAGAAAAATCTTGAGGACATGTGCCGCGATGCATGGCGCTGGCAGACGCAGAATCCGAATGGATATGCGGATTGATATCGGGTAAAACTCTCAGAAGGCGGAAAAAACTCCGCCTTTTTGTTTTTGTCCAACTTTTTGCTCGGTAAAACCGTCTAATGGATAAGAGCGCTCAAAACGAAGGAGGAATGACGGATGATGACCGATGCGGAGTTCGTCCGCGAAGTACAGGCATACGAAAAAACGCTTTACCGTGTCAGCAGAACTATTCTGAGTAGCGATGCAGATTGCTGCGATGCCGTTCAGGAGGCACTGACCCGCGCATGGAAGCACAGAAACGACGTCAACCCGCGCTTTTTTAAGACATGGCTGTTGCGCATTCTTATCAACGAATGCCATAATATCGGCAGACGCTTGAAACGCATGATACCGGTTGAAGAAATGCCTGAATGGCCCGCACCGCAGGCGGAGGAAACGGGTGTGATGGAAGCGCTTCAGCGCATCAAGGAGCCGTGGCGTATTGTTTTGATTATGCACGAGCTGGAAGGATTCACCTATGCGGAAATTGCTTCCGTGACGCGCGTACCCGAAAACACAGTCAAATATCGCGCTGTTCAAGCTCGACGTGCTCTTCGGAGGGAAATGGAAAGGCAGGAAAACGAATTGAGAGGAGGTGCGACTCAATGAAAGAGGGAAAGGAATGGCTCAACGAACTGGACGCGTCTTTGGGCGAAACTCCGGATATGTTTCATCGCCGAGTAGAACAGACACTGCGCATCCTACAAACAGAAAGAACGGAGGCGTGCACAACGAAAAGAAAAGTGAATGGAGCAATCATCCTGCTTGCAGCGATGCTCCTACTATCTGCCGTCGCTGTAGCGGCAAAGTTCACAGGCGTATTGGATTTCATCACCAACACAGAGGCAAAAAACTGGGTACTGGATGACGCGGGCGCAATGGTGCATACAGAGGATGGGGACAGCGTTTCAATCGGCGCATGCACGGCAAGCATCAGGGAGTGGGTCTGCGACGGACAGCGGCTGTTCGCAACCATCGGTGTGATTGACCCCGCGCTGGCGACCGAAGGATACTATGTGCCTAAAGACGAGGATGAAGATTATCTCGCAGGGCTTGAGCATTATGGACTTACGCACGAACTGATGGAAGCTTCGTCTGATGATGGCTACGTGCAGGTCAGAAGCGCCGACTTCGATTGGGGCGACGAAACGCGGTTTGAAATTTTGTATACTTACGAAATGGAGTTGGAAAACATGCCGAGCACCTTCACCGTAACCATCCCTGTTTCCTGCTCAGCGGGAGAAAGCGAGTTGTCGATTGCCGTAACAAGTACGGATTACGGAACCATGCGCAGCTTCGAGCCTTCTGAAATCCACGCTTTTGACGGCTATACGGCGCAAATCACCTTATTGAAAGCCTCATCTCTGCGTACTTACGGAGAATTGAAATTGGTTTTCGACACTTCTATCGATGCACAGACGCGGGAAAATATTGCGGGCGACTACACGGAAGGACTGCTTGCCCCGAAAGGCCATTTGGATATCTGCGCTGGAGAAGGCGAAGAAATTGCTTATCCCACAAGTATGTTGTGGCAGGATAACGGATTGATCTGCACCATTTCGTTGGAAGGTAACCCGAGGAAAACTTATCCCGATGCACTGGTGTTCTATCCGAGAAACGGCGCAAGTGTATTCGACGGCGAAGGCGAATGGCCGTCGCTCAGCGAAAAAGGCGCAGTAGAATTGAAGTAATACAAAAAAGGGCTGTCAGGCTAAAACCGAACATTTCAAGATACAATAATCTAAGCATTTCCAGGATATGGGGCTTTGCACCATCGCCCCACCAAAGGGCTTTCCGAATGTTTACGGCGCATGTTTGGCGCATCGCCCTTTGGAAACCTTTGGGCAAAAATACTTAGTTTTTTCTTGAAATATCAGGTTTGTTAGCTTGACAGCCCCTTTTCATATACTCAATCAGTGAATCCGTTCGATTTTCTTCGGCACAACAAACACCATAATGACCCCGCCGAGGATAAACATGCCTAAAACAGGAAGAATGCCGTAACGGGAAACGCCTGTCGCCTGAGCTACAATGCCAAAGAGAGCAGGACCGATGACGGCTGAAAATTTGCCGAACACGTCAAAGAATCCAAAGTATTCGCTGGCGGATTCTTCCGGCACAAGTTTGCCGAAGAACGAACGGGAAAGCGCCTGAATGCCGCCCTGCGCTGTGCCGACAAGCACCGCGAGAATCAGAAAATCGCGCAGTGTGCTCAGCCCGAAAGCCACAAAGCAAACCACGACATAGGTCGCAATGCCGACAAGAATCATTGTCCGCGAGCCGACCTTTTCAGAAAGTTTGCCATATAGAATTGCGAAGGGAAACGCCACAATCTGCACAACGAGCAGTACGACCATCATATCCATACTGCCCAGCCCGCAGGAGTCGCCGAAGACTGTTGCCATATGAATAATTGTGCCGACGCCGTCGATATAGAAGAAGTATGCGATGATAAACGCGACGACACTCTTATTTTTGACAATCATGCCGCATGTGTTTTTTACGTTGCGCAGCGTGTGTAAAATGATGTTTCGCTCTGGTTCAATGCCATGCTTCTGCTGAACATGGCGCAGCATGGGAAGCGTGAACACAAGCCACCATCCTGCCGTCAACAGGAAGGAGATCCGTGTAGCCAGCATGGTACCGATTCCGATTGCATCGCCAAACTGAATCAGCAGAAGGGAAAGCACCAGCGGAATTGTGGAACCTCCGATATAACCCAGGCCATAGCCCAGCGTGGAAACACGGTCCATGCGGTCCTCTGTCGTCACATCGAGCAGAAAGCTGTCATAATACACGCACGAACCATTGAACCCCAGTGTGCCAAGCACATACAGCACCAGAAGCGCCTTCCAGTTTCCAGTGAACGCCAACAGAGCGCTGCTGATTACGCCAAGCAGCATAAAGGTGGTGAAGAGTTTCTTTTTCATGCCCTTGAAATCGCCAAGCGTGCCCATAAATGGCGCCAGAACCGCGCAAATCAGCGTACCGCAGGAAGTCGCATAGCCCCAGAAGGCTGTCGCATTCACATCGCTCACGCCATTCTGATGGGCAATTTCTTTAAAGAAAATGGGGAGGATAATTGCTGCAATGATGGTTGCAAAAGCCGAATTTGCCCAATCATAGAGCATCCAGCTTTTTTCAGCTTTGGTATACCCTTTAAGCATTATCTTTTTCCTTTCTGCGATTGAGGCCGCGGTAGAGGTGAAGATCGTTGTTGATATAGCCGGCGAGAATTTCAGTGATCTTGGCGTCTTTGCCGCCGCCTGCAACAATCACGTCAGCGTATTGCTCGTAATTGCGGATATACTGATCAAACATCGGTTTGACGGTTGTAATATATTGTGAAGAGATGTTGTCAATCTGGCGGCCGCGTTCGTTGATATCGCGCTGAATGCGGCGCAGCAGACAGATATCGGATTCGACGTGCATATAGAGCTTGAGATCCATCATTGCGCGCAGCCGTGCATCGTAAAATGCGTGAATGCCTTCGACGATGATTACATCATGTGGTTCAAGATACTCGCCCGGCACATCTGCGCGGCAGTGATGCGTATAATCATAGCGCTTTCTGGATACTCGCCTGCCATTGAGCAATTCGCGCACATCTTCCAGCAGCTGGTCGTGATCAAAGATGGACGGCTCATCGTAATTGAGCAGGCAGCGCTTCTCGAAACTCAAATCGGGATGATTTTTATAGTAAGCATCCTGGTTGATGATCAGAATGCTTTTGTTGACCATGGTCGCCAGCTCTTCGGCCAGCGTGGATTTTCCGCTTCCGCTTGCACCACAGATTCCGATAAACAGCATATGGATATTCGCTCTCCTTTTTCTGTCGCAACTCGTTAATCATCTTCTTGAGACAATGCGGCTTCGGCCGCTTCCCATTGTTCGTAAAGCGTTTGCAGCTCCTGCTGCGCTTTTTGATAGACACGTTGAACGTCCGTTGCCTTCTGCGCGTCGCTATACAGTGCCGGATCAGCCATCTGCGCTTCAAGTTTGGCGATTTCCGCCTCTTTACTGCCGACGGCTTTCTCTGCTTCCTGCGCGCGGGTTTTCAGTTGGCGAAGCGCCTGACGATTTAGTTTTTCGCGGCGCTTTTCTTTTTCAAGCTCCGTTCTTGTTTTTCCCGTCTCGGCTTCCACAGCGACGGGACGATTTTTTCGCTCAATATAATCGTCGTAATTGCCGATGTACTCCGTGACGCCGTTCGGCTGCATTTCAATGATGCGGTTAGCGATGCGGTTGATGAAGTATCGGTCATGCGAGACCGTGATGATGGTGCCGCCAAAATCCGCCAGCGCATCCTCCAGCACTTCGCGGGAATCCATGTCCAGATGGTTGGTCGGCTCGTCCAGCAGCAACAGGTTGTCTTTGCGAAGCATGAGCGCCGTCAGCGCAACACGGCCTTTTTCGCCGCCGGAAAGGGTATGAATGGGTTTAAACACGTCGTCGCCCGTAAACAAGAACATGCCCAGCGCGCCACGCACGTTGGACTGCTCCATCTGCGGGAAGCGATCCCAGACCTCGTCCAGCACGGTTTTATCGTTATGCAGTGTGCTTTGATGCTGATCGTAGTAGCCGATATCCACATTTGAACCGTAGCGAATGAAGCCGGTATCCGGCTTTTCTTCGCCGACAACGATTTTGATGAGCGTTGATTTGCCAACGCCGTTTGGCCCGATCAGCGCCACGCGGTCGCCCGCGCGCACATGCAGCGTCAGATCGTGGAAAAGATGTTTTTCGCCAAACGACTTACTCAATTCGCTGAGCTGAAGCACATCTTCGCCCGTTCGTCTGCGTGCCTCAAAGGAAAAACGGATTGCGCGCTCATCCACAGGTTTTTCCAGTTTTTCCATACGATCAAGCGCTTTTTCGCGGCTTTCTGCGGCACGGATGGATTTTTCGCGGTTGAACATGCGGTAGCGGGCGATGATTGCCTGCTGACGCTCGATTTCCTTTTGCTGAATTTCATAGGCGCGCATGCGGGACTCAAAGCGCTCCTGCCGTTGTGCAATATAACGGGTATAGTTTCCGTTGTACTGTTCGGACGAACCCATCAGGATTTCAACGATGCCCGTGCAGACATGATCGAGAAAATAGCGGTCGTGGGAAATGACCAGCACGCTGCCTTTATAGGCCGAAAGATAGTTTTCAAGCCATTGAAGCGTCTCCATATCCAAGTGGTTGGTCGGCTCGTCCAGCAGCAGCAAATCCGGTTTTTGCAGCAGTAAACGCGCCAAACACAGGCGAGTTTGTTCGCCGCCGCTCAGAGAATCGACACATTGGTCGTATTGTGTGGGCTTAAAACCAAGGCCGTTGAGCACGCCGGAAACCATGCTCTTCCAAGCATAGCCGTCCGCCTCTTCAAAGCGCTGGATCAGACGGTCATAGTCGGAGGAAAGCCGGGCAAACCGCTGCTCGTCGGTATGGGCATGCGCCATTTCATCTTCAAGTTCACGCAGCTTTTTTTCCATTACGAAAACCGGCTCGTAGACTTTTTGCAGCTCGTTCCAAACGGTTTCGCCGCTGGTTACCATGTTTTGCTGAGCGAGATATCCCACGCGCGTGCCGCGAACAAGAGAAATTTCGCCACTGTCTTGCGCGTCCAGCCCTGCAAGAATGCGCATAAGCGTCGATTTGCCGCAGCCGTTTACACCCACAAGCCCGATGCGATCGCCTTGCTGCACGGTCAGCGAGACATCCCGCAGCACGGTGTTTACACCGAAAGCTTTGGCGATGTTCTGGGCGGATAAGATAATCATAAAGGCAGCTCCTGTTTCTGTAACATCAACAAGTCGTTTAATTGGCTTAAAACTACATACTTTTTTATTATACGACAGTTGACGCGTCAAGGCAAGTCGATTTTTCATGTGCGGGCAGCAAAGCAAAAAAAATAGGCGTGAGGGTTGAAAAACAGGCTCAATTTGAGTATAATAATGAAAGGTCAAAGATAGTTAAACAGCGAGGTGTTTACGCATGAGGCTACTCAGCGATTCGATTGAAGATTTTATCAAGGCTCTGATGGAGGATGAACAGGATCAGCAACAGGCGATTGAACTTCGCCGCAACGAACTGGCTGAACACTTCCAATGCGCGCCATCCCAGATCAATTATGTGCTGGCCACGCGCTTCACGCCCGATCATGGTTATGTGATTGAGTCCCGGCGCGGGGGAGGCGGCTATATTCGCATTATGCGGCTGGCCTCCACCAGCAGGGCGGAATTGCTTCAAACGCTCTATCAGCGTATCGGCATGTCTATCAGTTCGGCAGACGCGATGAAAATCGTCGATCATCTGGAAAGTGAGAAAGTTGTCTCTGCGGATGAAGCCAAACTGATGAAAGCGGCGCTTTCGCCGCAGGCTGTCCCGCTTCCGCTGAGTATGAAGGACGCACTGTGCGCCGGCACATTGCGAAGCATGATCCTTGCTTTGGCCAAACGCCGCCCAAACGCCTGAGGCATGCGGACGGCTAAGGAGGTATACCGAATTGTTAAATGTTCCTGATGTTTTTACCCGGGGCGCGATGAAAGCTCTGGTTCAGGCGCAGATTAGCGCCGCTTCGATGGGATACGAAAAGATGGGCACAGGTCACCTGCTCTGCGGACTATGCAGAGTCAGCGATGAACTGACCCGCTGCATTCTGGGCGATTTGACAGTCAATGAAGTGGAAGAAGAAGTTTCACACCATTACGGCCGCGGAGAGGTGGGTTTTTCCCGCGTAACCGGCTTAACTCCGCACGCCCAGCGTGCGCTTTTGCGTGCAATTTCTTATGCAAATCCGGATAAAAAGTTGCTGGCAGGCGTTGCTCATATCTGGCAGGAGCTTTTGTATGAGGATGGCTGCACGGCGCTGATCGTGCTCGCTTCGCTTGGACGAACAGTAGAAGCCATGCGCACGGCATTGCTTAATGCCGTCGGAGAAATTGAACGCCCGCTTCAAGCCATGCGTATCGCACCGTCTGCCGAGCCGATTTCTCAACAGGAGGCGGCTTCCGCACAGCAAAGCGCTAAAGCCGCCGCTCAGAGTGCGGAGAATAAACCGGAAGAAGCGCCGCTGGAGGCTTATGCCAGAGATTTGACACAGGCTGCCGCCAAACATGAGCTGGAACCGCTCATCGGACGGGAAACGGAATTAGAAGCGATGATTCAGATTCTCGGCAAAAAGATGAAGAATAATCCGCTGCTGCTTGGCGAGCCGGGCGTTGGTAAGTCTGCTTTGGCAGAAGGATTGGCTATGCGTATTGCCAGCCGCGATGTGCCCCCGTCTTTGCTTGGCACACAAATATATGCGCTGGATTTAGCGCTGCTCGTCGCCGGAACGAAGTTCCGAGGCGAATTTGAGGAGCGAATAAAAGGGATTGTCTCTGAGGCGCAGGAACGCGGCAATGTGATTCTGTTTATCGACGAGCTGCATACTCTTATCGGCGCAGGCGGCAGTTCAGAAGGGACGCTGGATGCCGCCAATATCCTGAAGCCCGCATTAGCGCGCGGCACATTGCGCGTTATCGGCGCAACGACCTACAAGGAATATCGCAAATATATTGAAAAGGACGCGGCGCTTGCCCGGCGTTTCCAACGCATCGATGTGCGCGAACCGGATAAAGCGCAGACGCTTGAAATTCTAAGCGGTCTGCGGGAACGCTATGAGAATTTCCATCATGTTGAAATTTCCGATGAAGCGCTGATTTCCGCGGTAGAACTTTCTTCGCGTTATGTGACAGATCGGTTTATGCCGGATAAGGCCATTGATTTGATCGATGAAGCGGCGTCCATGGCCAATGTTGAGCTTTGGAAACGCAGCGAAGAAGAGGAAATGCTGGAAAACGAAGCAGTCAGCCTGCCCAGCGCCGTCATCAGGGAAGATGAAATTGAAAAAGTCATCGCGCAATGGACGGGTGTTCCGGTTGAGCGCATCGGCACGGAGAATCAGCAGGATATTTTGACGCTCGAAGAGCGACTTTCAAGCCGTGTGATCGGGCAAAACGAAGCTGTTTCTGCTATTGTAAAATCGCTTCGACGCGCTCGCGCGGGCTTGAATGATCCAACGAGACCGTTGGGCGTATTTATGCTGCTTGGTCCATCCGGCGTAGGCAAAACGGAACTCTGCAAAGCGCTCAGCGAGGCCTTGTTCGGTACGGAGGACGCGCTTATCCGCGTGGATATGTCCGAATATAGCGAAGAGGCGACAGCATCCCGCTTAATTGGTTCGCCGCCCGGTTATGTCGGCTACGGCGACGGAGGTCAGCTGACCGACGCAGTGCTCAAGCGTCCGTACAGCGTTGTGTTGTTTGACGAGATTGAAAAAGCACATCCGAAGATTTTCAGTCTGCTGTTGCAGCTGCTGGATGACGGGCAGCTGACGGATAGCGTAGGACGTAAGGTTAATTTCAAAAATACTGTCGTTATCATGACCTCTAATACCGGCGTATCGTTTGAAATGGATAAACGTCTCGGCTTTTCTGGTTCCAAGACGGATGATACGCCCACAATCAGCCGCCGCAGAACGATCATGGCACAGGCTAAGCAGACTTTCCGTCCGGAATTTCTTGGCAGAATTGACGAAATGATTGTCATGAACAGTCTGACGCAGGAAGACGGAGCGAAAATCGCTGAATTGATGCTTGAAAAAGTAAAAGCAAGGTTGGAGCAGCAGGGCATTACGCTTTCCTATGATCAGGAAGTGCCCGTGCTGTTGGCTCAAAGCGGCGTGAATGAAATGAGTGGGGCGCGCAATCTGCGTCGCGTGATCGTCGAGCAGGTTGAAGACCCGCTCAGTGAACTGATTCTTCGCGGAAAAGCGGGAAACGAAGTCCGTTTGAGTGTCAGGTGCGGTAAAATGATCATCAATAATTCATGTGAGGCGCTTGCGCCCGCCTAAAGAGAGAGAAGGGTTTTCTTTCCGATGCGGAAAGTCAATTCTTCTTTTGTTATTCCGTGTAAAAATGCCTTGCATGCTGTTCCGATCTGCTATAAAATAGAAAAGGGATTGCATTTTTTAACAAAGGGAGGCCACGAACGGCCATGAATATAAACAAGTTGGCTTTGCAAAGAACATTCACGGCGCTCTTGAGACTGACTGCGTTGAGCTGTGCGGCGTTGATGATCTGCGTTGTTCCACTCTATTTCGACAATGCCTTTTTTAATATCAATCGTTGCAAAGTGAACCTGATTTGCATGACAATGCCGTGGATTTGTGCAGCAGCGGCGGTCTTTTTCATTGGAACGCATGCGTTCAACGGAACAAACAGAATGGAAAAACTGTTTCCCTCAGATATAGCGATGCTGCTTTTTCTGATTGCCTGTACGGTTTCCTGCGCCATGCAGGGATTCAGCGAGAGTGTGCTGAATGGAACCAGCGGCAGAAATCTGGGGTTATGGCTGATGTTGTGCCTTGGCGGGGCATATTATGTGATTGCATTTGGACAAATAGATGGGCGCCTGCTGACGGGGGCGATGCTCATCTGCGCCACTTTATGTGCGGGCTTGGGCGTTCTTAACGGCGCGGGCATCGATCCGCTCGGCTTTTATCAGGGAATAAAAAAAGGGCAGGAAACCATCTTTTTTTCAACCATAGGCAATTTTGATTTCTTCGGCACATATCTGGTGATGCTGTTTGGCGTTTCTTCGGGTATTCTGCTCTTTACAAATCGGGCAATCTGGCGGATGTTTGCCTGGGGCTGCACGATCATATCGGCTCTTGGCATGATTGTATCCAGAACGGATTGTGCTTTTGCCGGAATGTTTCTTGTCTGTTTAACGCTTTCGGTGCTCTCTGGCGGAGAATTTACGCGTATGTCGCGTGCTGCACTGCTGTGGTCTGTCTGTTTTGCTTTGATTCCGGCCGGACGCGCTATTTTGAATCTCAGTCCGTATCAACCCGAGATTGACGGCCTTTTTCAAATACTGCTTAATACGCATGCAGCACATGTTGGGGTCATTGTCTTTCTTCTGCTGGCTGTATGGTTTCGGGTATTGGATAAACACGGCGTTTGCGCGCCAAACCGCCGCGCGATTGGACGCATTGCGTTGTTCGTGGTTTTTATCGCCGGTGTCGCGCTTCTGGCTGTCGTTATATGGTTTACGAAATGGGATACTCAAACTGATTTGGGAAGTTTGACGGCGCTCCTTCGTTTTGATGACATGTGGGGCAACGCACGCGGATTTGTTTATAAGCGTTCTTTTCGCGCGTTTCATGATTATACCTGGCTTGAAAAACTCTTTGGTAAAGGTTTGGGGCAAACGCTCTCTATTTTAACACCGTATTGCGACAACCAGGCTGCTATCGATTATGCGGGCGGCGTATTTACCGACGCGCATTGTCAACCGATACAGCTTCTCTTGACGTGTGGATTGGTCGGAATGGCTGCTTTTCTTGCTTTTTACGTTTTCACACTGTTTACATTGCTGAAACATATGGGGAGAGATCCGCTGTTGTGCGGGCTGTTTGCTGCGCTGGTTGGATATGTAATCGTTATGCTGCTTAATGTGGCTCAACCGATTTTGCTTTCGACATATTTCCCACTATGCGGGCTTGCTTTTTCGCGTATACGCCGATTGGAGAAAGGAGCGCGCCGTGAATCTTGAACAGTTGATTGGCCGACTGAAAAAAACGCCTTCTTTTATGGAGAATGTCACACATTGGGAGACTATTCCAGCGAAAGAAGCAAGTTTCGCGCCTTTTCCGGCTGAATTGGACAACCGTCTGCCGCCTGTGCTTGCTCAAAGGGGAGTGTATAAACTATATAGCCATCAACGCGAAGCGTTTGATCTGGCTGCAACAGGCAAGGATATATGCGTAGTTACACCGACGGCATCCGGCAAAACGATGTGTTATAATCTGCCGGTGCTCAACGCGATTCTCAAAAACAACGATGCGAGGGCGCTTTACCTCTTTCCGACAAAAGCGCTTTCGGCAGACCAGGTTTCCGAACTGTATGAGCTGATTGAAGCGATGGATGTAGACGTCAAGACGTTTACTTACGACGGCGACACGCCTGCCGCCGCGCGCAGACAGGTGCGTCAGGCAGGGCACATCGTCGTCACCAATCCGGATATGCTGCATTCAGGCATTCTGCCGCACCACACCAAATGGGTCAAGCTGTTTGAAAACCTGAAATATGTGGTTATCGATGAAATTCATGCTTATCGAGGGGTATTCGGTTCCAATCTGGCTAACGTCATTCGACGTTTGACGCGCTTGTGCAGATTTTACGGTTCCGATCCACAGTTTATCTGCTGCTCGGCGACCATCGCTAACCCAGGCGAACTGGCTTCGACATTGATTGGTCGTCCGGTTGAGGTCATCGACAAAAGCGGTGCGGCAAGCGGGGAAAAGCACATCGTTTTTTATAATCCGCCAGTTGTCAATAAACAGCTGGGCGTGCGTAAATCTGTTTTGCAGGAAACGCTCCGCATTTCATCCATGTTAGTGGATAACGATATTTCTACAATCGTTTTCGGCAAATCCCGTTTGACAGTCGAAGTACTGACGCGTCATTTGAAAGAACGTGTCAAAGACCCGTTTGGCAACGCGGGACGAGTCCGCGGCTATCGTGGCGGCTATCTGCCCACGTTGAGGCGCGAAATCGAACGCGGTCTGCGCAAGGGTGAAATCCGCGCAGTGGTTTCCACCAACGCGCTGGAGTTGGGCATCGATATCGGACAGCTGGATGCATGCGTGCTCTGCGGCTATCCCGGTTCGATTGCCAGCACATGGCAGGAGGCAGGCCGTGCCGGGCGGCGAAAGAATACAGCGTTGACGATTCTGGTTGCATCTTCTTCGGCGCTTGACCAGTATATTGTCAACCATCCGGAGTATTTCTTTACACGTTCGCCTGAAAATGCGCTCGTTCACCCGGATAATCTCTATGTCTTGCTGGGGCACGTCAAATGTGCCGCCTATGAGCTTCCCTTTGAGGAAGGAGAAACCTATGCGCAGGGCGTATCGACCAAAGAGCTGCTTGACTATCTCTGCGAAGAACATATTTTGAATCTCACCGGCGGCCGATACTACTGGATGGCGGAGGAATTTCCGGCGGCGGATTTGTCGCTTCGTTCCGTAACCAGCGAAAACTTTTTGATTATCGACATCACGAGGCCGGAACATCGCGTCGTTATCGGTGAGATGGATCGTTACACCGTGCCGATGCTGCTGCACGAACACGCTATCTACATGCACGAAGGCCAGCAGTATCAGGTTGAAAAGCTGGATTTTACCGAGAAAAAAGCGTATGTACGCAGCGTAGATGTGGATTATTACACCGACGCAGATTTAAACACCAGTGTTAAAGTGCTCGACGTGCTCAAAGAACAACCGCTTGGAAACGGTTCGCTGGCTTTCGGTGAGGTGCTTGTGACATGGCTGGTTACCATGTTCAAAAAGTTTAAACTGGATACACAGGAAACGCTTGGCTTTGGCCCGGTTGATCTGCCTGAGCTCGAAATGCCGACCAACGCCTGCTGGTGGGCGTTGGATGAAAGCATCATAGCAGGGTTGTCCATGGATGATTTGCAGGGAGGAATGCTTGGCATCGCCAACGCATTGCGCCAGATCATCCCGCTATACCTGATGTGTTCCCCGCGCGATATCTGTGTTCAGTATCGCGTTCGTGACCCGTTTACCAAACGGCCGACGCTGCTTGTGTTTGACAACTATGCAGGCGGAATCGGTCTGAGCGAGCGCGTTTATGGCATGCGCGCGCTGATTTTTAACGATGTGCATGATTTAATTGCGCATTGTCCATGCGAGGCTGGCTGCCCTTCCTGCACAGGCCCGATGAGCGAGGTGGGCGAACACGGTAAAAAGACGGCGCTGCTGCTCACGGAAAGGCTGATGGCGCTATGAGAGATTTGCGCCAGCGGCTGATGGCGATTGCGAAGAATTCCGAAGCCAAACGCCCGGAATCTCCGCCGGAAGTCAAAGCTGGGGAAACGTTTTTCTGCCGCGAAGGCATTGTGCCGCGGGCCATGCTGGGGGATATCGACAGCGTGACGCTCAATGACGTGTGTACCTGCGACCCGTATTTTTCGGGTAAAAGCTGGCATACAGAACGTCTGCTCTTTCTGGATACGGAAACGACTGGCCTCAGCGGCGGCGCAGGCACGGTTGCTTTTGAAATCGGCGCGGGGTGGATTGAACCGCGCGGCATGGTTATCCGTCAATATGTCATGCGGGATTATGGACAGGAGGCCGATATGCTGCGCGAAGTTGCTTCGCTCATTGCACATGCGGATACAATCGTCACCTTCAACGGGAAAAGCTTTGATTTACCCCTGTTGGAATCGCGTATGATTATGAATCGAATTCGAGTTCATGTGACGGATATGCCGCATTTGGATTTGCTGCATGCTGCGCGACGCGTATACAAGCTGCGTCTGGGGCGATGCAACCTGACTGCGTTGGAAGAAGCCGTACTTGGCAAAACACGCTGCGACGACCTGCCCGGCGCACAAGTTCCAGAACGATACTTCACTTATTTGAAAACAGGCGAGTTTGCACTGCTGGAAGATGTGCTTCGGCACAACTTCGACGACATACAAAGCTTAGCTGAACTGACTGCAGTGATCTGCTCGGCATATCGTCAGCCAGAATTGCTTCGATATGAGCAGGATATACTGAGCGTCGGCAAGACGCTGTTACATGGCAGACGAACTCAGCAGGCGAGAAACTGTCTGAAAATTTTGGGGCACAGCACACTTGCCCCTCAGGCACATTTGTATCTGGCTTCGAGCTATAAGCAGGGGCGGGAATGGACGGAGGCTGCCGAACTTTGGAAAACCATGATTGCAAAGGGTGAGGGCGGCGCATGGCCGTATATCGAACTGGCTAAGTATTACGAACATGTGCAGCACGATTATGACATAGCATTGCGCTACGCGACATCTGCGCTTCAATACTTGCTCAACACGATGCCGCTGAACGGGGATGATGAAAAGCAGGCAGCGCCCCTTTTTAAACGCATCGAGCGGCTTAAACGGAAACAGAGAACATATCAGGGAGGCATTATACCATGAGTTTTATGGGCAATATGATCGGCAACAAAGCGCTTGCCGCGCATGGAAAAAACGAATATGAAAAGGCGATGCAGCTTTACGACGAAGCCTATGAAAAGGGGATGGACAAGCCGCGTTTGCTGCGCGGATACAGTGTGCTGCTGATCCGCACGGGACATTTTGATAAGGCGCTGGAGGTACTCAAAAAAATAGAGGCTCTTCCGGGACTTACACCTGCGGAAAAGACGGATCTGCATGTCAATTACGCCATCATTCTTTGGCAGAAAGGGCATCTGGACCGCGCAATGGAAATTTTGGAAGACGAATTCCGCCATTTAAAAAACGGCACGATGTACAGCATTATCGGCTATCTAAAAATCGAGCAGGGCGATGCAGAGGCAGCGCTGGCTTTCAACAAAGAAGCGCTGGATTATGACGATACAGACCCTGTCTATCTGGATAACATGGGGCAGACTTACTACCGTCTGGTCGGCGATAAGGAAACAGCAAAAACGTTTTTTGACAAGGCGATTGCGCTTAAACCTTCGGCCATTGATACCAACTACTTCCTCTCGTTGTATGATATTGAAGCAGGTGACACAGAAAAAGCCATTGAGCGGCTGAAAACGGCGCGCGGCGGCTTCTTTTCGCCGCTGAATTATGCCACGCCTGAGATGATTGATGCCAGGCTTGCAGAACTTGGCGCGAAGTAAATTTCCATCTTTACACATAAAAAAGGCGGTTCTCCGCGTGGGAAAACCGTCTTTTATGTATACCTTTTTAAGAAACCGTGCATTCCGGCTCAGCGTCGATGACCAGCTTATCGCCGTCATAATCCACCAGCAGATCGGTACGCGGCTGTACATCCTCAGCGATCAGCTTACGCGCGATAAGCGTTTCGACCGCACGCTGCATGAAGCGCTTGAGCGGCCGCGCACCATAAATCGGGTCATAACCCTGCGCCACAATGTAGCTGCGCGCGGCGGGGGTGAGGTGCATGGTCAGCTGCTTATCGCTCAGGCGGCGGTTGAGATCGGCCACCTGCAAATCGACAATCTTATCGATCTCATTGCGGGTCAGCGGCTTATAGAACACAATTTCATCCAGTCGATTGAGGAATTCCGGGCGGAACTGTGTTTTGAGCATGCCTTCAACCTGTTTGCGTGCCGTTTCGGTGATGTTGCCGTTTTCGTCGATACCGTCGAGGATGGCGGAGGAACCGAGGTTACTCGTCAGGATAATGATGGTATTTTTGAAATCTACCGTGCGACCCTGCGAATCCGTAATGCGTCCATCGTCGAGCACTTGGAGCAGAACGTTAAACACATCCGGGTGTGCCTTTTCAACCTCGTCAAACAGCACAACACAATACGGACGGCGGCGCACGGCCTCGGTCAGCTGGCCGCCTTCATCATAACCGACATATCCCGGAGGTGCGCCGATCAGACGGGAGACGCTGTGCTTTTCCATGTATTCGCTCATATCGATACGAACCATGTTCTTTTCATCGTCAAACAACGCCTGTGCCAGAGCTTTGGCCAGTTCGGTTTTGCCTACGCCAGTCGGACCGAGGAAGAGGAACGAGCCGATCGGTCTGTTCGGATTCTGGATACCTGCACGGCTACGCAGAATGGCTTCGCAAACCTTCTCAACCGCTTCATCCTGACCGATAACGCGCTCATGCAATGTATCATCCAGATGAAGCAGTTTCTCGCGTTCGCCTTCCATCAGTTTGGAAACCGGAATGCCTGTCCAGCGGGCGACAATGCGGGCAATTTCTTCTTCCGTCACTTTGTCGCGCAACAGCGTGCTGTCGCTCTTGGCTTCTTCAGCGATTTTTTCCTGCTCAGCCAGCTCTTTTTGCAGCTGCGGCAGTTTGCCGTACTTCAGTTCGGCTGCCCGGTTCAGGTCATAGTTGCGCTCTGCTTCCGCAATTTCACCGCCCATGTGTTCAATCTCTTCGCGAAGCTTCTGCACTTTGCCGATAGAGTTCTTTTCGTTTTCCCAGCGCGCTTTCATGGCGTTAAACTGTTCACGCATATCGGCAAGCTCTTTTTGAATGACACTCAAGCGTTCGCGGGAGAGCGCGTCATCTTCTTTCTTGAGTGCGGCTTCCTCAATTTCGTGCTGCATGATGCGGCGGCGCACGTCATCCAATTCCTGCGGCATGGAATCCATTTCGGTGCGGATCGTCGCACAAGCTTCGTCAACCAAGTCAATGGCTTTATCCGGCAGGAAACGATCCGAAATATAGCGATTGGAAAGCGTCGCGGCGGCGATCAATGCCTGATCAGAAATTTTCACGCCATGGAAGACTTCGTAACGCTCCTTCAAACCGCGGAGAATGGAAATGGTATCTTCCACCGTCGGTTCAGACACCATAACCGGCTGGAAACGGCGCTCCAAAGCGGCGTCTTTTTCAATATATTTGCGGTATTCATTCAGCGTCGTTGCGCCGATACAATGCAACTCACCGCGCGCCAGCATCGGTTTGAGCAGATTGCCCGCGTCCATGCTGCCTTCGGTCTTGCCCGCGCCGACGATGGTATGAAGCTCATCGATGAACAGAATAATCCGGCCATTGCTGGCTTTAATATCGTTCAAAACAGCCTTCAGGCGTTCCTCAAATTCGCCACGGAATTTTGCGCCGGCGATCAATGCGCCCATATCGAGCGAGAAGATGGTACGGTTTTTCAAGCTGTCCGGCACATCGCCGCGAACGATACGCTGGGCGAGACCCTCAGCGATGGCAGTTTTGCCAACGCCCGGCTCACCGATCAGCACCGGATTGTTTTTCGATTTACGCGAAAGAATGCGAATTGCATTGCGGATTTCCGTATCACGGCCAATTACCGGATCAAGCTTGTTTTGACGGGCAAGCTCGACCAAGTCCTGACCATATTTTTTGAGCGCGTCATATGTGGATTCCGGATCCTCACTGGTCACACGGGCACTCCCGCGAACAGCCTGCAAGGCTTCCAAGAATTTCGGCTTGGTGATATTCAGGGATGCGAACAGAGGGCGAACCGTGCTGTCCGCTTTTTCCAGCAGACCAAGAAACAAATGCTCAACCGAGATATATTCGTCGCGCATCTGCTTCATCTGGTTTTCTGCTTCTGTCAACGCTTGGGAGAGGGAAGCCGTCACATACGGCTGCTGGTTGCTGCCGGAAATCTTTGGCAGACGATTGACCGCGCTTTCACATGCGGTCTGCACCTGCTGCGTGTTCAGGCCGAGTTTGCTCATCAGTTGACCGATCAAACCGTTTTCCTGACTCAGCAACGCATACAGCAAATGCATCTGTTCGACTTGCGCGTTTCCATAGCTCTGCGCAAGCTGCTGGGCGGCCTGCAAGGCCTCCAGGGATTTTTGGGTGAAGCGGTTGGTGTCCATCCAAATCATCCTCCTTTATATTCAGGGACGAACTATCCCTTGAATCTTGTTCTTCTGTCTTTCGACGCTGTCATTATACCATGGTCAAAGAAAGTCAGTAAATAGTAAAAATAAGAAAATAATCGATATATTTTTGTTCGATACGCACAATTCTATCCTATTGACTCGACTTGACGGTCAGCTGCTCCAAAGGGACGCGGTATTTGGCATAGCGTTTTCCGGTCTGATCTCGATAAGTGCCACGGCGATCCTTCACCATAACCGTTGCCGTTTTTCCCACATAGGTAACGACACCGCTTAAAATGCCGCCCTGATAGCAAAAGCAAACCCTGGCGCCCACGAAAACCCTTCCTTTCGCTGCATCCTGCTGCCGCGTAGGGAGGCTGTGGCGGGTATCGGTATGGCCGAACAAACCATGCGCAAGAGAAAGGAACCGCGAAGAATGTCCCGTTGAACCAAAGAGGGCATTTTCTGCGGCATGGCAAAGCTCGTGCTCAAAGACAACGAGAAACGCTTCCTGTGCAGTGGACACGGAAAGGCCATTGAGCAGAAAAGGGCCTTTATTTAAACGAAACAGAAAATCGCCGGACATACGGATTTCAGCGCGGCACATACGGGAAACACCGCCGCGCGTATAGATGAATTTCCCCGCTGAACTGATCAATCTTTGGGAAAGGGTTACGTCAATTTGGCCGTAGGAATGGCTAAGAAAGCCGCCAAAAAACAGTTTGTCATACAGATTCAGCATTTGTGAAAGTGTCTGCCTGCGGATTGACTGAACAGGAACAGCGCAAAATCCATTGTCCGCAGCGCAGAGTGCCGTTAAAATCGTCGCGCGGCGACGGAGGATGTCGTCATCGGCCAGGGGAAAAGCGAAGGGAAGCTTATTCATGGATATCCTCAAAACTGTTAAATACCAGAAAAGGAGTATCGGCCTTTTTATCCGAAACTCCTTTCTATACGATTTACATTTCAATATTACAGTGCAATTTCAATGCGAACGGCACGGCCGACCAGCTTGAGTTCATTGATGTGCATAGCCTGAGCATCCAGTTCCCGGTCTCCACTTTGCAGCAGAATTTTGGAATCGCCTAACAGACGAATACGGCGCAGACAGCGATGTGCTCCATACTCAACCAGCATGATTGCGCCGTCCACAGGAAGCGCCTGCGGAACGACAAGCACAAGATCGCCCTTTTCAATGCGCATAGCGCGCATGGAATCATCCGGCGCTTGAAAGTATACGACGCGTTCCGGTTTAGCGCCTTCAATTTTACCATCCTGAATGGGCACCATGCGGCGGGCTACTTGAATCCATCCGGCGTTCATAACGGGCACGGGCTGTAAAACGCTGCTGAGCGCGTCCAGCCAGATGCCGCTCTGTTCCTCGGCGCTGACCGGTTTGGAAGCAGGCTTTGGGGGGTCTGCTTTGGGCTGCGGCGTGGGCTTAGCCGGAGCAAGCGTGCCCAAATCCACTGTTGCAGCAATTTCATCCAGCGAAAACTCGGCTTCGTTTTTCTGGCTTGTGCCCAGCGTTTTGAGAATGCGCCGCGCCTGATCGTCCTGAATGATGCGGCGGCCTTCCTCCACATCTTTGATATAACCTTCAGATACGCCGCACTTTCTGGCTACCTGTTTGCGGGTTAGTTTTTGACGTGTACGTTCCAATAAAATCAAATCACCCAATCGGCTCATTTCAATTCCTCCTTAATTAACGTGCTTTGTCTTAAAGACATGCAGTTTTCGCCCGATGGCAAAAGCAGTTAACTGTCTTTCATTATACCTTAAATCCGCACAAAAAGAAAGATAGTTGCGCAACGGACTTGAAATGCCCGCGAAAATACGCTATATTTATGAATGAACAAACCGCATGTTTTCATATGTATAAGAACTTACGTGAGTTTTACAAAAAATATTCATTCGTGCGGCAGGAAAAAGAGCAGGCTAACGGGAATTATGAAAATTGGATGAATACGAACAACGGAGGATATGGATGCAGGAGATCATCATACATAACTGGGACGAACTCCAGCGCGCTGTGTTTGACGATGTTTGGGACGAAAAAATCATGCGCTACCGCGACAACCGCATTTACCGCGGCATGGCCGACGAGAGCTGGAATCTGATCCCATCGCTTAACCGCGTTTGCGGGCATGACTTATCGCTGGAAACGCAGGTCTTTCGTAGTTTTCGGAAATACGGGTATGCGGAACTGGCGGAGTATTCCGGTTTCTGGAAACTTCTTCCGGTTGCTCAGCATCATGGATTGCCGACGCGTCTGCTTGACTGGACCTATTCGCCGCTCGTTGCTGCGCATTTTGCCACGGAGGACACAAGTTGTTATGACTGCGACGGCGTGATCTGGTGTCTGGATGTGACGGATTTCCGCAAATACATGCCCGCGCCGCTTTTGCGGAAGCTGGTGGATACGGGAAGCAACATTTTTACGGTCGGTATGCTCGAAAAGGTCATTCCCGATTTTGAAAAGATGAGGGAGATGTCCGACAAGCCGTATGCCATTTTCTTTGAACCGTCGTCGATGATCGACCGCATCGTAAATCAATACGCATTATTCTCGGTGGTATCTGACCCCGCCGTGCTGCTGTCAGATATTCTGGAAGCGCAACGCATTCCATGTCGTAAAATCATCATTCCCAAGGAAATCAAACTTGAAATCCGAGATAAACTGGATTATATCAACATTTCCGAACGGATGATCTACCCCGGACTCGATGGCGTATGCCGTTGGATTACGCGTCGTTATTCCGCACTCGGGCCCGAATACAACCGAAATCATGATCACAGGGAGTAAGCGCAATCGGGCGCTTAACCAATAAAGACATTCTTCAGGAGGAGAAATCACAATGAGGAAACTTGTCGCACTGATGGCGGCAGCTGCCATGCTCATCGCATTCTGCGCGGGCGCAAGCGCTGCGACCCAAGTCACCATTTGGCACACCTTTACCGACGCTCAGCAGGCTGCGCTGGAAAAGTTCGCCGCTGACTTCAATGCCAGCCAGAGCGATTACGAAGTCGTGGTCGAGTCTCAGGCGTATTCCGGATTTCTTGACAGCGTTTACAACGCCGTGGCGAATGGCGTTGGCCCGAACATGATCATCAACTATGCGTCTACTGCTGCCGATTATGTGAAGGACGGCCTTGTTGTCGATCTGAGCAAGTATGTCTTTGACGATGAAATTGGTATGGCGGACATCTACAACAGCCTGCCGGATTCCATCAAGGCTGAGACTGTGGGCTTCTCCGACGGCGGCATGTACGCGCTGCCGGCCGTAACCACGGGTCCGATCTTCTTCATCAACAAGACGATTTATGACGAGCTTGGTCTGACCGCTCCGACCACTTGGAAAGAGCTGGCTGAAAACTCCAAGAAGATTTATGAAGCGAAGGGCATTGCCGGTTTTGCTGCCGACTCCCTTACGGACATGATGCAGGCGTTGATGATGCAGTCCGGCGCGGGCTACATCGATGTGGAGAACAAGTGCGTCCTGTTTGACACTGACGAAGCCAAGGCGTGGCTGAAGTGGTTCGGCGACAATGTAGAAGCCGGTTACTTCGCGCTCAACCCGACTGGCGATTACTGGTCTAACGACTTCAACGCGGGTCTGGTGGCTTCCTACCTCGGCTCCTGCGCGGGCGTTCCGTATATCAAGCCGGACGGCTTTGAGTACACCGTTGCGCCGATGGTTCGCGGCGATAAGACCGAGTGGTACCCGGCATGGAATCGCGGCGCGATCGTCTTTAATAAGAGCGAAGAAGAAAACAAGGGCATGTACCTGTTCGTGAAGTATTTCCTCTCTCCGGAAGTCAACGCCGAGTGGGCGCAGGAGATGAACGCTCTGTCTCCGTATGGCACGACGCAGGCAAGTGAAGCGTATTCCACCTTTGCCGAGAGCATGGATCCGTCTCTGATTGCCGTGCAGGCTGACCTTGACGTGGCTGGCGCTCTTCCGACTGTCACCGGTTCCTATGCGGTGCGCAATGCGCTGAAGGACGCCGCGATTGCGGTGGCCGGCGGTGTGTCTGCCGAGGACGCAATGGCTGAGTGTGTCGCGACTTCTAATGCGGCGCTCCAAGAGTAATTTTCCGAGAAAAAACCTTTCGGGGCTGGCGGGCATCAGTCCGTCAGCCCCTTTTCTGCTTTTTGCTTTGAAATGTTATGTTCTCTCCCCCCTAAGGGGGAAGAGAGCATAACCGATTGTCTCACAGAGTTTCAAGGCATTATCAATGGTGAAAGAGGTGGAAAGATGAGCCAACCCAAACTTCTGGTATTCATGATCGATGCACTTTGCGAAAGCGACATCACTCACATGCGCACGCTCAAGCACTTTGGTTGGATGCTCGAAAACGGCGCGCTGGTTCGTGAAATGCTTCCGGTGTACCCGTCGTTTACGTATCCGTGCCATGTGTCCATTATGACAGGCTGTTATCCGGATAAGCATGGCATTCCGCATAACGAACAGGTGAAAGCAGGCGTGCATCCCGTTCCGTGGTACACCAGTCGCAAATTAGTTAAGAAAAAGTTCTTCGCTGAATACGCCAAAGAGCACGGTTTTTCAACCTGTCTGGTTAATTGGCCGGTTTCTGCGGGCACCGATGTGGATATCAATCTGCCCATGTGTATGCCGATGAGTTATCGCGGCGATGATCCGCGTCAATTCTTTGAAGGCGTTTCTAGTGAAGATGCGTTGAATCGTTATTTCTGGAAATATGGTTATCTGCTCTGCGGCTGCAATAAGGTGCTCAATGGCAGTTTGGACGACTTCACAAACGCAGTTTCGCCGGATATCATTCGCGATTACGGTCAACCGGATGTGATGTTTGTCAAAATGTGCGATTTGGATACGGTTCGGCATAAGCTCGGCGTAGACAGCGATACTGCGAAGCTTCAGTTGGAAAAACATGACTGTGAATTGGGCGTACTGATGGAGAGTATCCGTCGTTACGGCGATTTTGAACACACGAATTTCGTTGTCATGGGGGATCACGGTCAAACAGACGTCTCTCAAGTGCTTAATTTCAATCGCGCTTTCCAAAATGCCGGATTGCAGAGGCTGGATGAAAACGGAAAACTTGAATCATTTGACGCTTACTGCCATTCGACGGGCGCTTCCGGCTGGATTGAGCTGCGCGATCCGAATGACGCGTCGCTGCGTGAGTGCGTATATCGTTTTCTGCTTGACGCCAAAGAAAGCGGGAAATACGGGCTGGGATACGTCTTTACCAAAGAAGAAGCTAAAGCGCAGTTTCACCTTGACGGACCGTTTGATTTCATCATCGAGGGCGATCAACCGCTGTCCTTTGGCTATGATCCTGCCGCACCGTTGTTCACGCCAACCGCGCCGGGTGATTACAAAACCGCACCGGGAACGCACGGCGGTCTGCCTTGGCGCGATCATCGGACGACATTTTTCGCCTGCGGGCCGGCGTTTGAAAAGGGTGCTGTCATTGATCGCGCCTGCATCGTGGATGAAGCGCCGACGTTGGCTAAAATCTTTGGATTTGAAATGGAAGATATTGACGGTCATTGCCTTGACGCTTTGCTGAAAAAAGGCTGATTCTGCATTCGGAATTAAAAACTTGTTTTCCTTGATTTCCACCGGATTTGAAGTATCACTTATATTTGTAAGGGAGATATGACCTATGCGCGTTGTTCTCGATCATATCACGAAGCGATTTTCTGACGTTACCGCTGTCAGTGAATTCAACGCAACTTTAGAAGACGGCGAACTGGTTTCGCTGCTCGGTCCGTCCGGCTGCGGCAAAAGCACGCTGCTGAACATGCTTTCCGGCATTCTGCCTGTCAGCGGCGGCAAAATATACTTTGACGATCAGGATGTAACATCCATGCCGCCGGAAAAACGTGGAATCGGCCTCGTTTTTCAGAATTATGCGCTTTATCCGCACATGACGGTCATGGGCAACATCTGCTTCCCGCTGGAAACGCAGCGCGTGCCGAAAGCCGAACGCATTGAGCGCGCCAACGAAATCGCTAAGCTTGTTCATGTAGATATGCTGATGAACCGCAAGCCTTCCGAGCTTTCCGGCGGCCAGCAGCAGCGTGTGGCCATTGCCCGCGCGCTCATCAACAATCCGACGATGATCATCGCCGATGAGCCGACCGGCAACCTCGACCCGCAGCGTTCGTTTGAGATCATGCTCCTGCTCGAGCAGATCAATGCGCTCGGCACGACGGTCATGGTCGTTACGCACGAAAAGGGCCTGGTGGACCGCTTCACCAAGCGCGTAGTCGCCATCGACGAGGGCAGAGTCGTCAGCGACGGAATGGACGGGTATTACAGCTATGAAGCACAATAATTTCAGCTTTCTCGTCGGCGAGGGCACGAAGGCGATCTTCAAGCATGGCTTTATGTCCTTTGCCGCAGTCTGCATCACCGTGGCCTGCCTCGTGATCGTCACGAGCTTCGGCCTCATTACCTATAATATTGGCCTGATTGTCGATGATCTGCAGAAGGAGAACGAGGTCCTCATCTGCATCGACGAGAGCTACACCGAGGCCGAGGCCAAGAGCGTCGGCTCCCGTATCAATCTGATCGACAATGTCGCGGATGCCCGCTTCATCTCCCGCGAGGAGGCTCTGCAGACGTTCGTCAAGGAATATGACGCCGTCATGTACGACG
>OGRT01000617.1_pt1 | contig 37650 bp, 28 predicted proteins | sample 1553581 | NCBI WGS metagenome assembly OGRT01 (sample SAMEA2580113, study PRJEB22360) | human gut metagenome | biome: human gut; feature: human-associated habitat; material: faeces | place: Denmark | collected 2008/2010
GGGGGCGAAAAAATCCGCTACCATAAATGATAGCGGATTGGGTGCAGTGGCACGCCCCCTACATTGTAAAGTTTACAAACAAACTTATTGAGCGGGACTAAAGTTTGATAACAAAAAAGCCATGACGGACAATGCCCGTCACGGCGAGTGACTGGTCGAGGTGACGGGACTTGAACCCACGGCCTCTGCGTCCCGAACGCAGCGCTCTACCAAACTGAGCCACACCTCGAAATACCACTGTAATATTGTATCACACCCATCAAACCTTGTCAAGGCGTTTTTTTCTGTTTTGTATCCTCTTTGCTTTTTTTACTGCGTTGACCTTTGGTGTATGACGAATTTATTGAAATCATTCTCATTGTAACTTATTTTCATTGACATATGCCTTGCGTTGTGATATTATATATATAAAGGTGTTCTCGTTTAAAAGTTTTTGTATGAGATGATGAAATTGATGAATATGAAGAAAAGAATGTTGAGCATTGTCCTGTCTGGCGCAATGGCTGTTTCTACTGCTGTGTCTGCTGGATCGTTCAGTGCCTTTGCCGTGGCGCAATGTGTTGCGTATTCAGGCTCTAATGTGAATGATCAGGACTATGTGCAATGGTCTGACACAGTGAAATCTTACCTGACAGTGTGCGACAACGGCAATTATATGCGTGTCCAGTCAGGCGCTATCGAGGGCAAACTCCTTGTGGAATATTACAGCTCTGATTTTGAACCGCTCAGCACTAAGCTTATCGACAATGAACTGCCGATCTTTGGTGCTTTCTATGACTCCGGCAATAATTATTATGTACTTAGCGGTCAGGAAAATCCGAAACAAAACGACTCCCTCGAGGTTTTCCGTATAACGAAGTATGATAAGAATTGGAACAAAATAAAGTCCTGCGGTCTGTATGGAGCTAACACTACAGTTCCATTCGATGCAGGCTCGGCAAGAATGACCCATAGCGGTGACCACCTGCTTGTGAGAACCTGCCACGAAATGTATAAATCAAGCGACGGCAATAATCATCAGTCTAATGTTACCATTGAAGTGGATATGCCTTCAATGACTATCACTGATTCGTATACCGGCATCATGAACGTTGATTATGGCTATGTGAGCCACTCCTTCAATCAGTTTATAAAAACCGACGGCAACCATATAGTCGCCCTCGACCATGGTGACGCTCATCCACGTTCTGCCGTTCTGGTGAAGTATAATTCTGATTTTACTACAGGCAAATTTTTCCCAAGTTATTTTGAACAGGTCAGCAATATCGACGTTGTAACATACCCTGAATATACCGCCGGTCACTATAACTATACAGGTGCGGCTATAGGCGGCTTTGATGTGTCATCATCAAGCTATATCGTGGCACAGAGTACAGTTGACCTTGATTATATCAATACGTCAGAAACACGAAACGTCTACGTTTCCGCTGTTTCAAAGGACCTTTCCACAAACAAGCTCAATAAGATAACTTCTTATGCAGAGGGTACAGACTCAGCTTCTGCTCCACAGCTTGTGAAGATAAATAATAACAGCTTTTTGCTATTGTGGAGCAGAGATACAAAGGTAAGCTGTGTGAAGCTAAACGCTGACGGCACAGTAAACGGCAGTATACACACCTTTGAGGGAAGCCTTTCAGATTGCCAGCCTGTTATCAAAAACGGCAGAGCAGTTTGGTATGTTTACGATAAAAATAACGTTACCTTCAACTCCCTGAACCTTTCAAATCTTGACGATATAAAGACGGTTGACGTCAAAACAGGTCATGACTACGAAACAAAGTACGCATCAAAAACTGACGGCACTGTAACACAGACCTGCAAGTCTTGCGGTTATGTGAATAAGTTCACAGTTCCGACCTCTACCACTGTTTATTGGCGCACAGACCTTTCGAATACGTCCTTTTCAAGCGTATTGAGCAAAACTCAGTTAAGTGTGGGCGACAGCATTGATTTCTGGCTTTATGACGATACAGACTACACAGTTGAATTTTCTGATCGCAGTATGGTAAGTGTAAATAAGCTTGAAAACTATGCTAATGATATCAGACGTATCACATTCAAAAACGGCGGTTCACTCACTGTAAAAATTTATCCTACATACAATCCGTCTGTAGCAAAGACATACAAATTCACCTGCGGATGCACGAGCCACACATATGGCAATGCTGTTATTACAAAACAGCCGACCTGCACATCAGAGGGTACAAAAACAAAGACTTGCACAAAGTGCAATGCGACAGTTACAGAAACTATACCAAAGACTTCACACAAATATGCTGACACAGTTGTTGCACCTACTTGCACTACTGACGGCTACACTCTCCACAAGTGTTCTGTTTGCGGTACTTCATACAAGGATAGCACAACAAAAGCAACAGGTCACAGCTACGGAAATTCTGTTGTAACAAAACAGCCGACCTGCACATCAGAGGGTACTGCTATAAAGACTTGCACAAAATGCAATGCGACAGTTACAGAAAAGCTTCCTGCAAAGGGTCACACTGCAGTTACCGACAAGGGCTACCCTGCTACTTGCACCACCGCAGGCAAAACAGACGGCTCACATTGCTCAGTTTGCAATACTGTTATCAAGGCTCAGACAGTGATAAATGCCACAGGTCACAAGTCAAGCGGTTGGATAGTCGACAAGGCGGCTTCTATCGGAGTTAAAGGCTCAAAGCACAAGGAATGTACAGTCTGCAAGAAAGTTCTTGAAACGGCTGAGATCCCTGCACTTTCAAGAATTAGCATTTCAAAGGCAAGCGTGACACTTTCCACTTCGACCTACGCATATGATGGCAAGGCAAAGAAGCCTGGTGTAACGGTCAAGCTAAACGGCAAAACTTTGAAGAATGGTACAGATTACACAGTTTCCTATTCAAACAACACCAAGGTCGGAACAGCTACTGTAAAAATCACAGGAAAGGGCAATTACGCAGGCTCAGTTTCTAAGACCTACAGTATCAAAAATAACTTCAAGAAAGCTACAGTTTCGGGCATTTCAAACAAGTCATACACGGGCAAAAATATCACGCAAAGCATTACTGTTAAATACAATGGCAAAACGCTGAAAAAAGGCACTGACTATACAGTTTCCTACTCAAGCAACAAGAGCATAGGCACTGCCACAGTAAAAATCGCAGGAAAAGGCTCTTATACAGGCACTATCACAAAGACATTCAAGATAAATCCTGCCAAGCAGGAGATACAGAAGCTCACAGCTAAGAGCAAGGCATTCTTTGTGGATTGGGCGCAGAAAGGTTCTGCTACTGGATACGAGATACAGTACGCTACAAACTCTAAGTTTACAAGTGCAAAGAAAGTTACCATAACAAACAACAAGACTGACAAGGCCACTGTTTCAAAGCTTTCAGGCAAAAAGAAATATTACGTTCGTGTTCGTTCTTACACAACTGTAAAGGGTACTAAGTATTATGGTGCTTGGTCGGCTTCAAAGAGTGTGACTACAAAGAAGTAATTTTATATGAGAACAGCGTATCGCAGGGGGCTGCGGTACGCTGTTTTTTTACTTTGATATTGCAGTTTGAGACCTCAAAAATTATTCTTTTCCTAGTCTTTCAGAAACTTCAAGCACCAATCGTTGGTCTTTTTCTGAAAGTTTCGACCCTGCACCCAATTTCCGTCTTACTTTGGGTAGGGCGGATTTTTTTGTTCCCGCTGGGATAGAATTGCGTTATGATAAATTTTGAAATCACTCACCGTGACGGGCAATTTATGCACTCATGCCCCTTGTGCATATGTGCTAAGCCCGCAAGATCGCAATTGTATGTAATGTCAAAAAGGTGCAGATAGTCTTGACAAAAGGCTGAACGTCTGTTAAACTTATCCTAAGCAAAGACCGGGGACGACACCCATAGAAAATAACAGCGTCGGAGCTAAACGCAAGCCTGTGTAATACAGGTGCTAATTTAATATAGCTGTGCAAGGGGGAGATACCCATAGAAAAAAACGTTATTGTTACAGACATAAACGAAAAACGAATCGGAGCCACCTATCCCAAAAGGGCTAAGGGGCTTGTTAAGAACGGTCGGGCAGAGTATGCAAACGGCTGTGAAAAATGTACTATAAGAATATTGGATACTCATAAACCGACCGTAGATATTACGGAGGTAAATAATATGAGTAAAGTAATTGATTTTGACCCTAGAGATTTTAAGGCTGATAAGTCCTGCGAAAACAATGTCATCGCTAAATATTTTGTGACGGATAAGGACGGCAAAAATGCTATCGCCTATTCTATTGGAAACTGGAGTTGGGACTGGACGCAGATATGCTGTGACAAAAAGCTTGAGAAAAATACAGACTATGTGTTCAGATTTGTGGTAGTTGGCGGCTATTGCAGTACATGGAACGAAACTTCCCGTTTCGAGATAGTGCCTATGCCTGACGGCTGCATGACCGATGAAGCTAACGAAAACAGATACACATATGATCTGGCTCAGAACAGATATAAGCCTGTTCTATGCAAAAAGACCGACGAGGGTATGCTGAGATTGTTTGAGATACCTTTCAGCACTTTTGATTGCGAGGATTTCAGATTTGTATTCATTGCTATGCACGCTGTTGCGACGCTTTATGCGCCAAAAGAGCTTTCAGCATATGCAGACCTTGAGGATACGAATTTCGACCAACTTCGTGAGGAGATCAACAGCCAAAACAGCGAGGATAATTCCGCAAATGTGATGATGGACTTCACAGGCGCTCACGTCACACGCTCAACTATCACCGATCTGCTTACAATGGCTCGTTTAAGCAAAAGTGAGAATGTTTGTATTGATTTTACAGGTGCTTTCATAGAGGACGATAAACCGAACGATATTCAGGTTGATACAGATGATACCGAGTCTGACGATACCGTCGTTGAGCTTCTGGACGTTACAGACAACTGAGCTTCGCAGGCGGATATACTTTACTAAGATATTATGATTTAATACAGCAACAGAGGTGGGGAAACCATGGATTTGGTTTCCCTGCTTTTTTTATTTTTGCTAAAGCAGACAACCAAACACCGCCGCACCCTGTCCCCCAGAGAGCGGCGGTATCTATACCACGCTACTTTTCAGTAAGATATTCATTTCTGTCAAACATCTGCTTGATAGAAAGATTTTTAAATCTCGGAATGTTGTATCCAAACGGCGAATTGAGTGCCTTTACAAAATCTCTTGTATAGCCGTGATTTTTGAAAAGATCGTCCTCATACTTTATTTTCTCTGCTTGCTCTGTGTCATTTTCCCTTTTCGTGATACAGCGCTGCATAACATAATGATAAATGGAGAAGTAAGAATCCACCGCATAAATATCTCCTATGTATTCTTTCAGCTCACGAACTACAGTAAGATGAGCAATGCAGTTGCGGTATTTTCTTGTCATGTTGCTGTCTGCATTATTGATATCAACTTCAACGCACTTGCGCAGCCTTTTGTTCTTTTTCAGGAACAAATTCGGCGACTCATCACCATTATCACAAAGTTCACAAAGCGTCTGTGAAAGTATCCTGTAGTCATTTTTCAAGTTCTTTGAAGCCAGCTCAGGAATTATCTCCTTATACAGCCCAAAGTCACGTTCAAGACAGTGTATCGCAATAACATACCTTGCATTGACATTCACAAGATTTTTCACCAGCAGATACATGACCGTAAGATAAAGCCCGATAACAGCCTTTGCCCTCTCCTTAGCCACGTTTTCTCTGCCCTTTGCCTGCTGTTTCACATCTTTGAAATTCTCAAAGCTGATACTCTTTATCATTTTCGCAAGCTCTCTGCGCTTGGCTCCCATAGAACTGTTCATGTCAGGAAATTCCACACAACTCTTGTAGTAACGCTCTATCTGCGTGTCAGGGATACCACCAAGAACGAACATGACAACTTTCTCATTCTCAGCCACTTCTCTTATCTTCTGAGCGTTCGCATACTTGATAAGGTATACAAATCGAGAGGACTCGATAACATTGTTGGTTATGAAATTTCTCAGACCATGTATGCCCTTGCCTTTTTCTTTAAGCTTCAAGATCTCGCTTATCCTATCATCCGTGATATTATCTTCTATACCGAGTATAGTCAGTGCGTCACGGAACATTGTAAGCTTAGCCGAAGCCGCAGGCTTTCTCATGGAAGCAATGTTCTTTACGATAAAAAGCTCGTTGGTTATCCTCTGGCTGTCATTGAACAGCTTGTAGCCCGTCGTAAGCTCGCACTCAACATTAACAGCAGAGCTTTTCATTATCTTCAAAAATTCCTTGATGTTATCAAACTTGCTGATAAGCGTTGTAAGAAGATCGTTTATCTCCTTGCCGTCAAGAAAATATGTGAGCATATATATCATTTTGGAGAAATACAAAAGGTCGGACGCATTCTTCTTTTCGCTGTCAAGAATTTTTTCATCAAAATCCATGTCAGCCTTGCCAAGCTCCTTGATAACGTCGCCGTTCATGTGGTCGGCGATATTTTCAAAATCATTCCTGAATTTGCCCCAAAGCTTTGCCGCTTCATCAGCATATATACCCTCTTTTTCCTCATCGGTCATTGAAAAACGCAGTTTGCGCACAAGAGCTTCGCCTGCGACAACGTCCTTTCTGTGGTAGTTGCAGAAAAGCAGGAAATCCATAAGCTTGTACATCTTTGAGCGCACAGAATCATATTGCTTGTCCTTAAATCTGAAGCCGTATTCGTCCAGCATTTTCTCACGAAGCTTTTTGATAGAAAAACCGAGATTTTTCTGAGATTTAAGCACAATGAAATCGTAATAAAGGCGTATGATATCATCAGCCTCATAGCCTTTCATCATATCAATAAGCAAGCTGATATTGACCTTGTTGCCCTGGATAAAGCCCTTGTTTATAGAATCAAATCTCTCATCAATAAGATAGTCAAGAGTTTCTCTGTATTCGGAATCAATAATGTCAATAAAGCTGTAAAGGTACTCATCAAGCTCATTTGACTTATCATGGAAAACACTCTGCCTTATCTGCCCCACAATTGCAAGCATATGATAAACACGCTTTTTGTATGCCTCCGAAACTCTTTTATCTTTCGTCTTAGGCTCTTCAAGACCAAAATAGCCAAGGCGCTTTGTTTTCAGCAGGTCATTGAACTTGCTGAGGCTTTTCTTGATATTACCCTTTATATTCTTGGAAAGATCGCTTTCATCAGGATCAGTGAAAACATCATAAGTATTTTTGGCAGAAAGATACCCCATGAAATCGTTATTGCTCTCATTTTCTAGCCCAAGCATATTGTTCAGGGCATAAACGATATTCGTCACATACACCGCAAGTATCTTTTCGATATCCAGAATGTTGTAAATAAGCTGGATATGTATATTATCATCAAAAGTCTTGCCGAAAAAACGCTTTTCAAGCTCCGATTTAAGCCCCAGCATATCCCCTCTTACAGACGAGCTTTCACCGCTTCTGTGAGTAGGGTTTGAAGTGTTTATCTTCACTCCGCTCTCAAAGCCATGCTTGCTTGAAAAAGTGATGTTTACTTCGTCTACATCACAGAGCTCGATATTGCTGTTGTCCTTTGATGAAAGCTGAGTTTTGTTGTAGTCATTATTATCCACCTCATATTCAAGCACAGCAGAATTGCCCTTGCCAAAAGAGGTTATATACATTTTATTTTCGCTGACAAGAATAGACTTCATTCCTGCCGCCTTGACGGAGGATTTTTTCTTCTCTGCCGCAGGTGCAGCAGCCTCTGCAGCAGGCATGGCAGCGATCGCAGGAACAGCGTTATTATTTATCTCAGCCGCTTTGAGCTGTCTGGCTTTTTTCTGAGCCTCACGCAGCTCTCTAGGCTTCATTTTATTCTTTTTTGCCATAAATATCACTCCTTATATATATATTAGTTATCCCTTAGCGCATTGAGCGTTAAGGGATTTTTTTATTTGTTGATTTTAATGTTAGACTTTGCCAGCTAGTGCAAATTCGCACTAGTGTAGTAGATTACATGCAATAACGGTGAAATATCATTTGTTTTAGACTAGTGCAAATTCACACCAGTGTAGTAGGCCTACGGCTGATATACTGCGGTCAGCGCAGTTTTAGACTAGTGCAAAATCGCACCAGTGTAGTAGAAAAATAAAATTAAGGAGGAGAAAGCTATGGTTTTAGACTAGTGCAAATTCGCACCAGTGTAGTAGGTTAAAGTTGACAAAATAATCAATGATATTTTGTAATAAAACACCAAACTTATTTTATCGACACTTTAATACATATATATTATACCATTTTCAGACACAAATGTCAATAGAAAGTGGCTGTTTTACATAAAGCATTTTCATCACCTTCCGTCTGTTGTTATTTCATCTCATTCCCCAATCTCCTTGACAGCTGCGATAGCGCAGTCAAGTACGGCTATGAGGATAGTCGTAAGGATCGTCTTTCCCATTTTTATCACCTCCCTAGTCTATTGTGATCTCGTCACAGCTCTCAATTTCCTTAACAACTGCTATCGCACAGTCAAGTACAGCTACAATGATAGCCTTAAGGATCGTCTTTCCCATTTTTATCACCTCCTGTCTGTTGTTATTTCATCTCATTCCCCTATCTCCTTGACAGCTGCGATAGCGCAGTCAAGTACAGCTACAATGATAGCCGTAAGGATCGTCTTTCCCATTTTTATCACCTCCTGTCCTTTGTTCTGTATACATTATACCACCTTATCATCGTCAACAAAAGTGTAATTTTCAAAAACTTTTTTATCTATGTTTTGGCACATTTATCACGTTTTTACGGCATTTATATCACAATTTCAACAAAATAATTTTCTATGATATTGACAAAAAGTACATTTGTGATATAATGGATACAAGAGGTGATAAAAATGAGCATGACCCCAAGCACATTTCTGCCCAAGCGTGAGGACGGCGTACCATATATCGCAGAGGTGCAATCCATACCCCTCTCACCCTCTGCATATTCCGTCATTATCAGGGACAAGTCCATATTTGAAACAAGCCTTTCCCCTAACGGCAGCGTATCAATGTCCTCATTTCTCACAAGTATATTTGATTCAGCATATATCGCATCATTAAAATACAAGAGTGACGATAACTATAAATATATTGGTATCCCACTTCTGAACGCATTCGTAGAATGGCAGATCAAGGAGATCAATGACGGCCTTGATGATAAAAGCAAGGAGATAATAAAAAGCTATCTTATCTCAAAGCTCTCTGCAAAATACGAAAAGACCAAGACCGAAAATGCAGTGCGAGTAAGGCTCAGCATATGCCGTGACCTTTACGATACACTGAGCAGTGATGACCTTTATTATGAAAACAAGGTGTACAGCTCGACCCTAAGAAGATTTCTGAAAGCCGTGTATGAGGTCTATGCCCTGCTGTCAGATTGCGAACGTGAAAGGCTCCTTTTCGCCGACAATATCATAAAAATAAATGAAGTCATCAAACAAAACGGCAGCAGATATTACAGCTTCATTTACGCATATTCTAATATGTACAGCCGTGAAAAGCACCGCATAAGGCTTATCCCCTACCGTATCGTCAGCGACGAATATAAGATGTATAATTATCTTGTCTGCCTGTCCGACGAAAAAAGCGCAGGCAAAGAGTTCAAAGCCGACAGCTATCGCATAAGCAGATTGAGCGGACTAAGCATTGCAGAAAAGCTCAGCCAAAAGGAATACTCCTCCGTCACCGAATACGAACGGCTGAAAGAGGTTCACGTCAAGTCCGTGAAGCACCTACTCAGTGACCCACGTTTTGGCAGTGATGAGAGCGATATCTCCAAAGTGTACCTCACCGAAAAAGGCGTTGAAATGTTCGGCAAAATACTCTATCAGCGCCCCATACTGAAAGGCAATGAAAAGCCCAAGCCCAACGCTGTCAACGAGTTCATCTCCCCGCCTATCCAAGTCAAATACTATTTCAATAAGTTCGGCAAAGACGGTGTTATCCTATCCCCAAGCGACTCGTTTGAAGAAATGAGAACGCTGTATGTCGAGGGGGCTGAGGCGTATAACCGAGAAGTTGAGATATGAGAATATAAATTGTCAGGCTCTGAGAAGAGTGAATATATGAGTTTATCTTTGTAAAATAAACCGACCCCATTCGCTAGACTTTTTGACCTAGCAAATGGGGTCGGTTCAAATATCAATATCATTAAGCAATCATTAACTAAAAAAATCAACACATAAAAGCAAGCATAATATGTGGATCACTTTACTTTTCTGCCGTAAACCTTGCCCACTCATATTCCGCTGTAAGCGGAACTGTGCCGTCAAAGGCTTTCAGCCAGCTGTCAACGCCAATGCCGTTCCATGCATTCATCATTATTTTACCAGGCGTAACAGGCAGATTTTCAGTAGCCTTGTATGCTTCCTTTCCGTCAACATACCAAGTTATGCTGTCCTCTTTCCACTCAAATGCGTAAGTGTGAAAATCCTCAGAAGCGTCAAATCCAAGATCATACATGTATTCGTGCTTGCCAACACCATTGGTGTAGTAATTGAACTGCACCTTTGTTGTGTCCTTGCCAAGGACTTCAACGTCAATTTCGTCCCAAGGATTATCCTCCGATGGACCTGTGTATGTAAAGAACGATGATACAACGCCGTCATTCTTTATGGCTTTCATTGAAACCTCATAAAGTCCATAGCCATAGTTCTCCTTTGAACGATACTCGCCGCCTCTGTACGCTTCGGAATCGCCCATACTGTCAATGGTAAGCTGCATTTTCCCGTCATTGAAAGTCACGTTATCTTCGCTCCACGAACAGTTGAACGGATCACCATTTGACCAGCCTGCTGAAATGGAAAAATCATTTGACGCACCTTTGCTGAAATCTGCCTCAACCGTGTATGGAGAATTGCTTTCCGTTTCCGCCTTGCTGCTGACATCTTGCGAAGAACTGCTGTCAGATGAAGCACCGCAGCCACCCATAGACATAACTATCATTGTGAGAATCGACATAGCCAAAACTTTTTTCATTTTTCATTACCTCCGAATAAATATCAGAATTTTATCTTCTATAAGTATTATAAATCAACAAATGTGATATTTATATCAGAAAAGTAATGCAAATATCAGATTATTAACATCAACTTATATTTTCGATCTGCTTGTGCTATGCTTGTTCCAGTTTGCACGGAAAAACTGATCTCTATACTGTTTCGGCGTAAGTCCTGTCTGTTTCTTAAAGCAGGCAATAAAATGGCTGTGCGAGCTGAAAGCAAGATAATTGGCTATATCAAGCGGACTATATTCAGAATATCTCAGCATATTTTCAGCCGCTTGTATCCTTTTTGACATAATAAAATCAGAGATCTTTACGCCAACTTCCTCTCTGAAAAGCTTTGAAAGATACTGAGGCGTTATGTTCAGTTCATCAGCTATCTGATTGACGGTCACGCCCTTGTAAATATTATCGAAAATGCAGTCAAAGCACATAAGGATATGCTTTGAGTAAACGTTCTGTGACGCAGCCTTTTTCATTTGCTTTGTATAATAAACGATGACTTCTTTGTGTACAGCCATAACGCTTTCTTCGTTGCGGCACTCATCACATTTATTAATGTATATATCGCTTATGGTATACGCAGTTTCCGGGTCAAGTCCACCCTCGATGCAAAACCTGCACAGCATAGCTATGGTTATGACAAGATGATACTTGACGTTTCTAAGGTCGTCTTTGCTGAGCCTGCCCTTTCCGTTTGTATCCAGCGGCGTATACAAACGTTTGACCGTTTCAAGGTCGCCCTCCCGCACCGCAGAATAGAATTCCAGTTCCGTTTCATATGGTGAATGATGATAGTCATTTTCCTTTTGCATAAACTGCCGCTTAGACAATTCTCTGTTTATTTCCATAGCTTTCACCCCCTGCTTTTTAGCTTATTATATCATATTTACAGACACAAGTAAAGCCTCATATTTATAGAAAAAGGACGGCAAATCACCCTGCCGCCCTTTTTTCTGATAATTAGATATTATTTAGCCTCTTTCATTGAAGTCATAGCCTCGTCGATAAGATAATCTATAGCCTTTTCATTTTCCTGAACGACCTGTGACCAGCTCTTTGACTCCTGCGGATTCATTGTTCCTCTTATTGCAGTATCACAAATAGAGTTAAGGTCGGCAGATACGCCCTGTTCAAAGTCAAATACAGGATTCTGTGCAGACAGATCATAGATAGTTTCTCTCATTTCAAGCATCTCATCTGTCCAGCCGTAATCGTCCTTGTACTGATCGAGGGTTATCTGATGTGCAGCCTCGTCAAGCTCTGCGTAACGGCAGCATTCAAGGAAAGCTGCCACGCCCTCAGGATTTTGAGCGTTTTTAACAATGCTAAAGCCATGTACTCTTGAAGGGATATACTGTTTATCGCTATCAGCTGAGCAAGGAACAGGAACGAACATTACCTCTCCCTTTGATACATCACCATAGTTTACAGTTGTTGACGGAGCATTCTCAAGTGCCCAAAGTCCGATAGGATAGAAAAGCGTCAGACCTGTTGCCATTCCGCTTCCCTCTGCGTCGCCTCTGAGTTTCCAGTTATTCTCGTGCTTTGGATAAACAACATTGTTCTTCTGCAGCTCATACATCATATTCTGAGCCTTTGCTATCATAGGGTCAGAAATATTGTTTACAAGCTTGCCGTCTGTGATACCGATGAGCGGCACACCTGAAGACTGCTGCAAAGCCTTTTCATAATACCAGCCGTCGAGAGCGTATTTATCGCTTTCAGCGTCAGTAAAATCAAGACACATTTCTGTGAATGTATCCCAGTTCCACTTGCCTTCTTTGAAAAGCTCAGCAGGATCGTCATAGCCGTTATCTTCCATTGTCTGCTTGTTGTATACAAAAACATATGCAGGGTCTGTTCTGATAACGCTCACATAATGCTTATCGCCAAGCATAAACTGATCTGTCGCACCCTTTATGTCTGTCCAAAGAGGCTTTGAAAGATCGATATAATCGTCAATAGGCTCTATCATTGACTTTATAGCACCCTTAGGGAAAACGTCCATATCATCAGCACCGATGAAATCAGGTGAATCATTTGACATTACAAGTGCCGCAAGATCGTCAAACTTAGTTTCCCAAGTGGTCTGCACCCAGTTTATCTTACCATTATACTTTGTCTTGAACAAAGCAAGGTCAGCGCCTATCTCCTTGTCCTCTGCCTCAGTAGGGTTGATATCCCAATGTGAAAACCACTTTATTTCGTTGCTTTTGAGATCTCTCACATCTTTCATATCATCAGCAAGTCTTTGAACTATCTGCTGCTGATCTTCCTTAAGCTTTTTGTCAACTACCTTGCTTGATGAATCACTTGAACTTCCGCAAGATGCAAATGCTGAAAGTGAGCAAACTGCAAGGGCAAATGTCAAAACTCTTTTTGCATTATTCATAGCCATACCTCCGAATATTACTTTCTTCTCTTTGCAACGATCACTGCTGTGCCTGCAAGAGCGATAACTGCAAGTGCTCCGCCAACAGCCGCACCTGTTTCTGCTGCCTTAGATGTATTGTCAGATGCTTTTGAAGACGTAGCCGCTGCTGCAGAAGTCTTGCCTGCATCCGCTTTAGATGAAGAAACGTCTTTCTTTGACGTATCAGCCTTTGAGCTTGAAGCATCAGACTTTGGATCTGCCTTTGAAGCATCTGTTTTTGACTCTCCGCCCTCAGCAGATGCAACACCGAAATCAAGCGTCATTGAAAGTGTGCCGCCGTTGAAAGCGCCTTCCTTCTCCCAGCCTGCGACCTCAGGACGAGATTTCTTTGTTACCTCGCCTGTTTCCTCATCGACCTCTTCAGTTGGTCTGATATGTATTCTTATTCCACCCTCTGGGTCCTCGTCCAATGAAGTGATAGAATTGATCGAATCAAAAACCGTTGTTGTGCCGTCCTCGGCAACGAACTTTGCGTCAGATATCTTAACGTCCACAGGATAAACACCATCAGGAAGATTTGCCACCATAACGCCCATATCTCCAAGAGTTCCCTTGCCTGACATTGTCTTGTCGGTGACAACTTTGCTTATCTTATATTCAACAGTTATCTTGCCAAAATCATCAATGCCTACCCAGTCGCCCTGATTCCAGGTCCAGTCCTGACCCATATAAAAGCCCATTGCTCCGATAGAGTAATATGAGTCATTCATTTTTGAGTCCTCCTCTGACGGGTGAACAACATCGCCAAGCTTTGCTGCCGAAACAGAAACTGACATCATTGTTGCTGCGAGAACCGCTGCTGAAAGACCTGCTACAAGTTTTTTGATCTTCATAACCTTTTCCTCCTATTTTTTCAATAAAATTTTTCGCTAAAAGCAATTTATTTTGTTGTTTCTGTATATATTATAACCATGTAAACGTTTTGTTTATATCAAAAATGTAACATAAATATCATAAAAGTGTTTAATATCAAATTTATGAAAGATTATAAATATATGAAAACAGGCCCACTTGATATTCAAGCAGGTCTGTTTATTCGGAAGTTATTATAAGAAAGTGACTATGAATTATTATGCTTATATTATACGCTTTGTTTTAAAATTATTATATCAATATTCAATTATTTATATCAAATAATTATCGTAAATAGAATTTTATGAGCAAACATCAATTTATGAAACTAAGCATAAAAAAACAAGCTCGGCAAACGTGACCGAGCTTGTCCAAAAATGGAGTTATATTAAGAAATGAACTATTAAAGATACCTTACCAGTTCATCAAGAACGCTGTCAAGATGTCCGTCAATAAAGCCATAGTCAACACCCTTATATGACCAAGCCGCTCTTCCGATAGAACATTTCTCAAAGGCACTGCTTATATCCTTGTACCAGTTAAGAGTATTTTCAGCAGATGCAAGATTTATAACACCGTATTCGCCACAATACATAGGAACATTTCTTTCCTCTGCGACCCTTACAGCCTCAGCAAATCTTCCCATAAAATAATCAGGCGTAAATTTCTCTGTCTTGACTTCCTCGTATGTCTGCATATATTCAAGACCAAGACGCTTTACCTCACTTCTGTATTTTGGGACGCTTCCCGGATAATCGATCCTGAAATCTCTCGGCATCTCATCTACCCAATAGGCAGCCTGATGAGTGAAAAGAAATGGGTCATAGCAATGGAAAGTATAAACTATATGCTCGTCATAAGGCTTATCAAGGTCTTTCATTGAATCAATAGAGTTGTTCCAGTAGCTGCCCACAATAATATTTATATCAGCACTATATCTTCTAATAAGCTTTATGGCATTTTCAACGATAGCATTCCACTTTTTGCTGAACTTAGGATCAGTTACCTCATTTAGAAGTTCAAAAGAAATTCTGTCAGAATATTTGCTGAAACGCTTTGCAAACTCTTCCCAAAGGTCATAGAATTTCTGCTGAAGCTCAGCGTTATCAAAGAATCCGCTTTCAGCCTGAGCCTTGTCAAAGAAAAAGCCCAATGTCTTATGGAGGTCAAGTATCATATTGATACCGTTATTTCCGCACCAATCGATACACTTCTGAACATAGTCAAAGCCGCTCTCTATAAAGCCGTTTTCGTCCTGAAAGATATTATAATCCACAGGCACTCTAACGTGGTCGCAGCCCCAGCCCTTTATACGCTTGATGTCCTCCTCAGTAATAAAATTATCAAGATGTTCCTTACTGTAATCGCATTGTGACAGCCAGCCTCCGATATCGATGCCGTGCATATAGCCATTAAATCTTCTCATATTTTTTACCGTCCTTTCTGATTCTAGTTTTGTTTGCAACTATATCGTATCACTATATGGCTGAAAATTATATCATAATTTTAATATTCGTGTAAAAATCGTAATGTTATTGTGGCGTGCTAAATGTATTTCGCAGTAAATAAAGCAAAGAAAATGGCGTAAAATTTTTCACCATAACAAGACCTAATAAAAAAATCGAATTAAACCAGATACTTTAATATGATACTATTTTCGCCGTCAATAGTCGCCAAAAACCGGGCGTATCAAAAACATCGGCAAGCAGATGTTTTGATGAAATAGAATACCTGAATGTGACTATCCTTGACACAAAAGGCAAGTCGAGAGCAATTACAATTCCGCCTGATGTAAAGCAGCTTTGGAAACAGATACAGCATATTTTGAGAGACCCTGTTATCAGAAGATATGCGTTTCCTGATGATATTCACTTAGAGAAAAAAGCCGGCATTACAGCTTTGTGTGAGTATTCATTGCTGTCAGATAATGATTAACCTACCTATGGGGTGACAAAAAAAGAATTGATTTTCTGCCCCTCCCCTTGACTAATATTATCAGCTAATGTATAATCAAGTAAAGTATAAAAATATCGAGGTAAGATCACAATGAGTAGATTCCCTAGAGTATACGCTGAAAGCACAATAGCAAGAATGAATAAAAAGCTTGCCCTGCCACAGGAAACAATGTCGCTGCTTTATGATTACTTTGAAGCTTTTGCTAATTTGTATCAGCTATTGCCGCTAAAGGACGCTTACAAAATAATCAGCAAGCAAAACAAAGGCTTGATAACCTTAGACGAGTTCATTGCATTTTCTGAGATAGCACGCCACGAAAATCATTTTTACTACATTCTTGCCAAAGACGAATTGTATCTTGACGCACCTAAGGAAGAGCCTATCGACCGAGAGATAGTTCATTCCAGCTTGGTAGATGTTGACTATGAGTATTATTATAATATGGCCGATCATCAGGCAGGTAAACCTCTTAAAATTCTTCCGAAACAGGAACTTCTTAAATACAAAGAGGAAATGTACATTGCCGATACCCCTTATGTAAGAGCAATGATGGACTTTTTACGCACAAGACTAAAAATGTCCGAAGAGGAGATCAACTATACAATTTCCGATTTTATACTGATAATAACCTGTGATGACAAGCCTTTTGACGCAGTATCTAAAATGCTCGACAGAAAGAATATTCTAATGACAAAAAGTCAGCTTGAAGATTTTATCAAACTGTTCACCGATTTGAGCAACAATACTCGAATGCCGCAAAACAGAGGCTTTACTCCCCTCGAGTTATCGGCAAATCGTGGCGATCAAAAAGTTATCAACAGCATTTCCTTTGGGCCAAATATAACTGCTGCATTGAAAAGCGGAGAAGTGGATATCGAAGAATACAGGAAAACAATATGATGAAGAGTTTAAAAAGCAGGCAATAAAGCTCGCAAGCTTCAGGCAGCAAACAAGCGGATCAAAGAGCTCGAAAAGAAAAACAGTGAGCTTGAAGAGCTTAATGAATTTCTGGAGGAAACATCTGCTTTTTTCACCGCAAACCGTCGGAAGTCAGGAAAGAAGAACGGTTAAAGTTCATTTTCAAAAAGACTGATGACGGTAGGATCACAGGAAGGATCAGTTTTTACTGCAAGGCTTTGGAGGTTACAAGACAAGCATTTTACGATCATCTCAGCCATAAAAACGCCCCTTGGAAGTATCAGGCGCTTGCAGATGAAATGATAAAGATCCACGAAGAAGACCAATATAATGACTGCTACGGCAGGGAGCGTATGTATCTTGCATTGCAGCAGAGAAAGGCTGCCGGGAAAACTGACATTGACATTCCATGTGAAGCTACTGTACGCAAGGTCATGGTGCAGATAGGATTGATACACAAGCCTCGCAGAAAGCCAAACGGGATAACCAAAGCTGATCGGCTTGCTCAAAAATCGGATGATCTTCTCAGACGTGATTTTTACGCAGACAGGCCTTTGAAAAAAGCTGTGACAGACATGAGCGAGGTGAAGGCAAAGGATGGAAAGCTCTATGTTTCAGCGATATTTGACTGCTTTGATCTGATGCCGCTGGGGATAGCTATTGAAGATAATATGAGAGCTTCGCTCTGCTGCCATACTCTTGAAAACGCAAACAAATCATATCCTGATATAAAAGGCTGTATAATCCACTCGGACAGGGGCAGTCAGTATACAAGCGAAGAGTACCGAGCTGCTGTAAAGAAATATGGGATCATTCAAAGCATGAACAGTGCCGGTGGAAGATGTCATGATAATGCACGCTGTGAAAGTATGTGGGCAAGAATGAAAGAAGAGCTGTTCTACAGCCGTGAGGACGAGTCGGAGAACTACTTTATGAAAGAGTTGAAGACTATGATCTGGAGATATTATATGAGTTACTGGGCCAACAGAAGAATCTGCACCGCCAACGGTGGGCTGCCTCCGGCAGCCCGAAGAAAGCTCTACTATGATCATATCTTTCTCGTTGCATAATTCTTGTTCGAATAAAATGTGTCAAGTGATATTGACGAAACCAAACCGAACAGCAGAAGTCCGATCTTTTGGATAAAGTCCGCAGCGGAGAAATCCGTGTTCTGCTCGGTTCTACGGTGAAAATGGGTACTGGTACAAACGTCCAGAAACGGCTGATCGCAGTCCACGACCTCGATATTCCGTGGCGACTGGCTGATCTGTAACAGCGTGTCGGACGTATCATCAGACATGGCAACGAAAACAAGAATGTTCAGATTTTCCGCTATGTCACGAAGGGTACGTTTGATGCGTACAGCTATCAGACTTTGGAGAATAAACAGAAGTTTATCTCTCGGATCATGACAAGCAAAACTCCGTCGAGAAAATGTGAAGATGTGGACCAGCAGGCTCTCACTTACTCGGAGATCAAGGCTCTCTGTACGGGAGATGAGCGAATCAAGGAAAAGCTGATGCTTGAAAACGATGTGAAGGAGCTGGGGGTTCTCGCAGCAGAGCATAGAAACACGGTGTTTGAGATGGAGGACAGGGTTGCTCGTTTCCCTGAACATGAACAGAGATTGACTGCTATCCTCATCGATCTGCATACTGACCGTGAAGCACTCCGAAAACTTCCAACTGATCCCGAACGCAAACTGCCCGTATTCAAGATCACCATTGGTGAAACTGAGTACACCGATAGAAAAGAAGCTGCTAAGGCTCTTGAAGATGCGGTACTGGCTATCAAGTATGCCGATACACCTGTGAAAGTAGGCTCATTCCAGGGCTTTGACCTGAGCGTGACGGCAAACAGCAACATGATGAGCGGCGGTATGTCCGCTTGCCTGAAAGGTGCCGCTTCACATACTACGAAGCTCATCGAGAGTTTTGCCCATAACCTGAATCGTCTTGAAGCTGCCCTCTACAACATTGACGGCAGAATTGAGCGTACTCAGGCTGACCTTGCAAAGCTCAGGCTTGACCATGAAGAAGCCAAAAAGATCGTAGCAGAGCCGTTCCCTCAGCAGGAGGAGCTTGATATTAAAGAGGAAAGGCTGAAAGTTCTGACCGATGAGCTGAATCAGGCTGCTATCGAAGCTAAAAAGAACGCTCCGAAGCGTGATAAGACCTGTTACTTTGAACGCGCCAAGATGAAGCGTGATGCAGCAAGACTTGCAAAACAGCAGAAAACGCCGAAAGATAAGGCTAAAACTAAGAGCATGAAACAAGGAATTGAATAATCGACTTTGATTCCAGTGGAGTCAAAGTGAAAGCGGAGGTTCATTTTTAACCTCCGCTTTTTGAATTATTCCAAGATGTTGATTTTATGTCGCTCTTTGCAGATTGTAGTGTCACAAAAAAGTGACTTTACCTGTTGACAAAGCGCACAAAATATACTATACTATACAGTAAGACATTGTATGTTAGGAGCGTGACCTATGGCTGAGAATAATCAAAAGATCAAATTACTCAGAATAATTGAGTATTTACGAGCTGAATCAGATGCAGGAAAGCCTGTTTCTACAAGCCAGATCATCGGCTATCTTAACAGTATTCATATTTCTTGTGAACGCAGAACACTCTACAAGGATATGGATATGCTGATTGAAAGCGGTGCAAACATTGTTAAAACTGAGCTTGGACGTGAAAACGCTTACTATATAAATGAGGTTTCGTTTTCTCTTGCGGAGGTGAAAACCTTGATTGATGCCGTTCAAGCCGCCAACTTTGTTCCGGCTGATAAAACAGCCGAACTCGTTGAAAAACTCCTTGCTTACGCTGGCGTAAGGCGTTCGGAGATAGTAAGAGACAATATCATCTTCTATAACAATCATAAACACTCGAATGAAAGCATATTTGAAAACATCGAACAGCTTGAACTCGCCATAAGGCAGAAGAAGCAAGCAAGCTTTTACTACTTCGATTTAGATGAAAAGCGAAATCGTGTTTATCGTAAGGAGAAGAAACGGTATATTACTGATCCTGTTGCACTTGTTTTCAGTGAGGATAACTATTATCTTGTAGCATACAGTCAAAAATATCAAAACGCTGTGAATTACAGAGTTGATCGTATGGATACGGTTGAGATTGAAGAAGAACCTATTTGCAAAGAAGCTCTTATTAAGAAGCGAAAAACCGAAACCTACACGGAACAGGTGTTCAAGATGTATAATGGTGAAACTGAAACTGTAACACTTGAATTTGCTCCTGAACGTCTTGGCTCGGTATATGATAAGTTTGGAGAGCAGATTGAGATTCGTCACGCTGATGGAGGTTGGCTTAAAATAAAGGTTACTGTTCAAATCAGTCCGCCTTTCTTTAGTTGGGTGTTCCAATTTAAAGACGAAATGCGGATAAATGAGCCTGCCAGCGTGTTGGAAGAATACAAGGATAGCATAAAAAAAGCTATTGCTGATGATGAATGATTTTTTATTTTGTAGCACACTAAAAATAAGGAGGGTATCTTATGGGATTTCAGGACACTATCAATGAGATTTTCAAAGGTCTTACGGGCGATAACAAAGCCGACATTCAGTATCTTAAAGAACAGATGGAACAGCACAGAGACGATGAGAACTCAACCGAGATCATAAGGGCTTTAGGAAGAAAAGTCTTTGAACTTCTTCCAGATGAAGCTAAAGCTGAACTTAATCAGATAATCGGAAATGAAGTTGATACAATCAACTCAACAGTCGAAGAAGCCAAATTCCAATTGAGTCAAAATAATCCGCTTAAAGCAGAAGAACTGCTGAAATCCGCTATTGATTCGATCCCCCTTGAATTCAAGGACGATGAAGAATGTGGCTATTTTTGCTTTGAGGGCGCTTTGGAAATTGCTATTTTCGCTATCTCTGAGAAATACGAAAAGACTATTCGTAAAGCGACCTACGATTTTGCTCAGATTTATTTCATGTATGCTTATAGCTTGATTGAAAACCACAAGATAGACGAAGCTGAGAATGCTCTGAAAACAGCTCTTAAATGGAATCCAGTATCGACTACTATTATGGGCGAATTATCAGAAGTATACAAGATGAAAAAGGACTATGAAAACTATCTTTACTGGAGCAAGAGAATCATACAGTATGCTTCTTCGTCAAAAATGCTTGCGAGAGGTTATAGAAATATCGCCTATTATTACTGCGATATAGAGGAATACGAAAAATCCGCAGCTATCTATTATTTCTCACGTTATTTTGAGGAAAGCAAACAGGTCACTTCTGAGCTGTTCTATATCGCTGAACAGCTTGGTAAACTCCCTGAAGCACCTGAAGCTGACTATATTAAGGGACTTTTCAAGCAGGAGGATATTCAATACGGAGCAAGCGATTTTGTCATCGGTGCCGCATATCAAATTGCGAAAGCGTGTTTAGATAATAATGATACGAAGCAAGCAATATATTATTTGTTTATTGTTTATGATCTTACACATGACGATGAAATCCACGCTCTCATTGAAAAACTCAAGAGCAGTCTTGATGAGGAGGATTCTGGCAAATCTGATACGGAGGTGTGAGTATGAATTACAAAGAAACTTGTTTCCGTGCATTATATAAGCACTTTGTGGCATTTATGCTGAAAGACAATCTGAGACAGTGTATTGAAAATTATCCTGATGCGGATAAAGCCAACTGTATTTTGACCTATGGGTATATTGATCGTGAAGCAGGTCTAACAATGGAAGTCCTTTGTGCTGGTTATAAAAGCGGCGATGATTTTTCGTTCTTTGATCAAAATAAAGAACATCGAGTAATTCTTCGTGTCGGCTCTGTTGAAGAAGATGAATTTTATCTCTTTGATGATTCTGATGGAAGGCTGCAAAAGAAATATGCAGATAAAATTGAGATCCTAAAAGATTATGAAGCTTCTGAAGAAGTTGAGGAAGCTCGTAAAATGGAGTTTCTTGACAAGCTCAGACATGAACATTATCCCGATGATGTAATGGTTTATCTCACAAGAGAAGGGCTGAATCCCGAAGGATGTTGGGTTCGTATTATAGGACTTGGAGATCACTTTATCATGGGAACACTTTTGAATGAACCCGATCAGGACTTTGGTTATCATGAGGGTGAAAAGATTGCATTCTTCGTTCAGAAAACGGAAGATGACCAAATTATCTGTTTTTCTAATATGACACCCAGCAGGAAGTTGAAGGCTGAGGATTTGGAAGATGGCACTTTGCTGAAAGAAGCAGTCTCAATCTTCAACAAAGAACGCAATGAGGAGCATTTCATTGATATTCTTGAATTTCTCAGAGACAGCTATGTGTGGATTCCATGCAATGCTGTTATGAGTGAAGCTGATATGGCTCGGTTTGAGCAAGCTATGAAAGATGCAGGCGATGATCCCTCAGCTATGGTGGGAGAAGAATTCACCACTAACGATAAAGTCAGATTGGTTCCGGATATTTTGCAGAACGGAGATAACTTCTTCTTCCCCGTATTTTCAAGTAAAGAAGAAATGGGAGAATACGGCGAACACTTCTCAAAGGTTCAGAAGCATATTTTAGAGGTTATCCCTATGGCAAGAAATAACGAAAAGAATGTATCCGGCATTGTACTTAATGCCTTTACAGAGCCTTTTGTGTTAGATGCCGAAATATTTGATATGGTCGAAAATATGAAAACGAGATTGGAGTAAAAATAAATGAGCGAACATAAGATTGATGTTATGTGGGACGATACCCCGGTTGATGTATCTACTGAGGTCAACTTTATTTGGTCTATTGCAAATAAGCTGAGAGGTACATATCAGAGCGACAAATACAAGGATGTTATCATTCCAATGGTTATTATTCGCCGCTTTGAGTGTGCTTTGGACAGCACTAAGCAAGCAGTTGTCGATAAGTACAAGGAGAATCCTGCTTATCCTGCTAAGGCTATGTGCAGAGTTTCAGGATTCCAGTTCTTCAATACAAGCGAGTACACTCTTGCGGAGCTTGTGAACGATCCCGACCACCTCGCAGCGAATTTCCGCAACTATATCGAGGGCTTTTCTGCCAATGTGCAGGACATTATCAAAAGCCTTGATTTTGATAAGCAGATTGACAAAATGGACAAGAATAACCGTCTGCTGTCGGTGGTAAAGGCTTTCTCGGAGCTTGACCTTGATCCCAAGACCATTGACAATGTTAAGATGGGCTATATCTTTGAGGACTTGATTCGTAGGTTCTCTGAAAATGCCGAAGCCGGCGATCACTACACGGGCAGAGATATAATCAAGCTCATGGTCAACATTCTGCTTGCAGAGGGCTGTGACGATATTTTCGATGACCACAAGGAGATCACCATACTGGACCAGGCAGCAGGCACGGGCGGTATGCTCTCGACTTCATATAACTTCATTCATCGCTATAACCCGACTGCGAAGGTGCGTCTGTTCGGGCAGGAGATCAATCCTGAATCCTACGCTATGTGCGTGGCTGAAATGCTGATAAAGGGGCAGAATGCCGAGAATATCCGTATGCAGGATACCATGAAGGCTGACTGTTTCCCTGACAGACAGATGCGTTTCGTAATCGAAAATCCACCTTTCGGTACGCCGTGGGGCGGAAAGGACGCTGCTGAGGGTGTTGAGCAGGCTGTCAAGGAGGAAAAACAGAAGGGTTTTGACGGTCGCTTTGGTGCAGGCTTGCCAGGTTCGGGCGATATGCAGTTGCTCTTTATTCAGTCGGCGGTGAACAAGATGGACAATGCCCTCGGTCGAGCTGCAATCATCGAGAACGGCTCTCCGCTGTTTTCGGGCGGTACATCTTCGGGCGAGAGCCAGATCAGACGGTGGCTGCTTGAAAATGACCTGATAGAAGCAATTATCGCACTTCCCGTTGACCTGTTCTACAACACAGGTATCGCTACATACATTTGGGTGCTGTCGAAGGACAAACGTGAGGAGCGCCGTGGTAAAATTCAGCTCATTGATGCAGGCTCGATCTTCCACAAGCTGCGCAAAGCTCTTGGAAACAAGAAGAACGAGATCAGTCCCGAAGACCGTTCTGCTATCACTAAGCTGTATGCAGACTTTGCTGAAAACGAGCTTTGCAAGATCTACCCAAACACGGTGTTCATCTATCGTGAGTACACGGTCATGCAGCCGTTGCAGAGAAGCTATGCCGTGACCGAGGAGCGTATCAAGGCAATGCTGTCAAAGGGTTCGCTCTCCTCGCTGTACGATCCTGCAAAGGTGGCAGAGCTTGAAAACTCTGAGGAGGAGCTGACGGGCAAAGAATTGAAAAAGCTCGAAAACTACCAAAACAACGCACCTGTTTACGAAGCTATCATCGAACTGCTGAGATGCGCTGATGATGATAAGGTATATTTATCCCCTGCGGAGTTCATGCCCGTACTGACTAAGATACTCAGCACCGCAACAACAGACAAGAAGCTCCTTGACAAGATCGCTGACGGTCTGTCGGTCATGGACAAGTCTGCCGAGATTCAGCGTGACAAGAAGGGCAACATCATCTACGATAAAGAGACAAAGGACACGGAGATCGTCAAATTTGAGGAGAGTATCGAGGACTATATGGCTCGTGAGGTTCTTCCCCATGTTCCCGATGCCCAGTGGTTCTTTGAGGAAGATTTGGGCAAGAAAAATCCTGTTGTCAAGACAGGTGCGGAGATACCGTTTACCCGTTATTTCTATAAGTACCAGCAGCCGAAGCCCAGCGAGGAGCTTGAACAGCGGTTCTTGGAGCTTGAAAAGTCTGTGAGTGAGCGTATCGCACGGCTGTTTGGCTAATGAAAGGAGCTATAATGAGCGCTATTTTTAAGTTTTTGTTTGAGAGAGCGACCGATCCCCTCGGTCTGCCTATCAATACACTTTACGAATATATTATTCTCGCTGTGATCGGTGCGGTCGCCTATGGTATCGCATACAGCAAGGTCGGTGATATGTACCATGGCGGTCTTATCAGCGGCAGAACGGAAGGCTCGTTCTTCCATTGGCTCATCAGACTTATTCTCTTTGTGGGTCTGTGGCTTCTTGCCTACGGTGCTATTCAGGGATACTACTTCATGATCGCAAACTGGCAGATCATTCTTATGATTGCAGGCGGTGTGGCAGGTGCCGCTATGCTCTGCACACTGGTGGTGACAGCTATGAGATTTTTCAAGAAGCATAGGACGGTGAACAGCAATGCGTGAAATGAAGGATAGCGGGATAGAGTGGGCAGGAGTAATCCCAAATACTTGGAACATAAACAAGGGTAAGTATTTTATGGAACTACTAACTCGCCCTACTTTAGAAACTGATGAAGTAATAACTTGCTTTCGTGATGGTGAGGTTACTCTGCGTTCTAAAAGGAGAGAAGAAGGTTTTACTGTTTCTTTGACCGAAGCAGGCTATCAGGGTATCGAAATTGGTGACTTGGTGGTTCATGGTATGGACGGATTTGCTGGCTCTATTGGTATCTCGGATTCAAGAGGAAAAGCTACACCCGTATTAAATGTGCTTGACACAGAGCAGAATAAACGATATATGATGTATTTAATGCGGACAATGGCATACTGTGAGCTGTTCCTATCTTTAGCAACAGGCATCCGTGTAAGAACTTGTGATACAAATTGGAAGAAACTTCGAGAAATAGATTATATTCTTCCTACGATACCTGAACAAAAAGCAATAGCCGATTTTCTCGATGAACAATGTGCTGAGATTGACTCTCTAATCTCCGACATTCAATCCCAAATCGAAGCCCTTGAAGAATACAAGCGTTCCGTCATCACCGAAGCGGTCACAAAGGGGCTTGATCCTGATGTGGAGATGAGGGATAGTGGTGTGCAGTGGATCGGTATGATGCCCACACATTGGGACTGCCAGCGTGGAAAGTATCTTCTCCGCTATGTTCAGAAGCCTGTTAGAGATGATGACGGGGTTATCACCTGTTTCCGTGACGGTGAAGTTACGCTCCGCAGCAACAGACGAGAAGAAGGCTTCACTATGGCTGACAAGGAAATCGGCTATCAGGGCATTGATGTTGGTGATCTCGTTGTTCACGGTATGGACGGTTTTGCAGGCTCTATCGGTATTTCCGATTCCAGAGGTAAGGCTTCTCCCGTCCTGAATGTTCTCGACACAGAACAGAATAAGCGATACATCATGTATTATCTGCGCAGTATGGCGTATAATGATGTATTTGTTGCTTTGGCAACAGGTATTCGTGTGCGTTCCTGCGATCTTCGTTGGAACAAGCTCGCTGAATTGCTTTATCCTATGCCGCCTGTTGAGGAACAGCAGGCTATCGTTGAACACATCGACTCCGTTCTGGAGCGTACAAACGCTATTATTGCCGATAAGAAGCAGCAGATTGAAACAATAGAGGAATACAAGAAGTCGCTGATATTTGAGTATGTGACGGGGAAGAAGGAGGTAGCATAAAACTATGCCGAAGAAAAAAGATCATGGCTATACAAAACAGCATATTGTCCCCAGGGCGTATCTGAATGGTTTTGCTACGCCGGGAAAGGGCAAAGACAAATACATGATCGGCGTTCGGCAAAAAGACCTCAAGCATTATACCACTTCGACGAATAATGTCGGCTACATACAGAACTACTATGACATTGATTTCCTTGATGACAAGAAACAATGGGAACACTACTTTGCTGACGAAATAGAAGCACCCTGCCTGAGAACTATTACAAATCTTATTGCAAAGGTTACGCTTTCTAACTTCGGAAAAATCAATCTCACGGATAGTGATAAAAGCAATCTGAGTAAATTTATAGTTGCTCAATTCCTGAGAGTTCCTGATTTTATAGACTATCAAATTAACAACGCTCAGAGCAACATTTTTCCAAGCTACAAAAGCAAATTTTTAGCTCTATATGGTAATCTGCTAAGTAATGAGCAAAAGAAAGCCGTAAAAAGGGTTAGCTTCACTGATAATCAGGTCAAGCATTTTATCCTTTCATACATCACCAATCCAGATAAAATGGAACAATATTGTCGCATTCTAATAGATAAGCCGTGGGTGGTTTACATAAACAGGTATTATCAGGCTCTCCCGTTTATCACAAGTGATAATCCTGTTGTTATGACGAACCTAAAAACCCGGTCATTTTCAAGAGGCGATAATGGTATAGGCAATGCCAGCACGGTAATCTTCTTCCCGATAAATCCGTACATTGCTATTGGCATTTATCCTTATCAATTCAGAGATTATCTGAAGAAATGGGAAAGCAAGGAATTGATTTGCTCAGATGAAGATATACAGTTTATCATCACCATGAATCAATGTGAACTATCACAATGTCATAATCAAGCATTTATCCCTATTGATCTTTACAACGAAATATATAAGGAGGGAAACTTAAATTGAATAGAATAGAATCCGAAAAAGACTATCAAGCTGAACTGCTCGGCATACTCCGTGACCAAAACGGCTACACGATCAGAAAAGCGACCGACTTTGACCGCCGTTTTGCGATCGACCGTGAAATGCTGTTCGGCTTTCTGAACGATACCCAGCCTGAGACAATGGAGAAGCTCCGCAAGATACATAAGGACAGGCTCGAAGATACCATTGTTTCGTTCATCAATGCGGAGTGTACGAAGAAAAGGGGCAGCCTGCTTGAAGTCCTCCGACACGGTGTTGAGCTGTCGGGGCATAAGCTGGAGCTGATGTTCACAAAGCCTGCAACCACTTTCAATAAAGATCTGATGCGGAAATACGAAATGAACCGCTTTACCGTCATGGAAGAAGTGTGGGCGAATGACAAAGAGCGAATTGATGTCGTTATCTTCCTCAACGGCTTTGCAATTATCTCGATGGAGCTGAAATGCAACTATGCAGGACAGTCAACGGACGATGCGATATATCAGTACCGTATGGAGCGTGATCCGAAGTCCAGACTGTTCTTATTCAAGGCAGGCACACTCGTCAATTTCGCTATGGACTTGCACGAAGTCTATATGACAACGAAGCTCGACGGTGAAAAGACTTTCTTCCTGCCGTTCAATCAGGGCAACGGTGAGGGTGTCAATACAGGTGCAGGAAACGCTCCCTGTGAGGACGATTATCCTGTACATTATATGTGGGACGATATTCTTACCAAAGATACCATTCTCGACCTGATATCCAAATTCATTTTCATTCAGACCTCTGAGAAAGAGAATGAAAAGACAGGAAAGGTAGAAGTCAAGGAAAGTATTATTTTTCCCCGTTATCATCAGCTCGATGCTGTCCGCAAGCTCCTTGCCGATGTAGAGGAAAACCGCACCTCGCTCAACTATCTGATCCAGCACAGTGCAGGCTCCGGCAAGACCAATACTATTGCTTGGCTTGCATACCGCCTTGCGACACTTCATGATGCTGACAACAAGATCATTTTCGATAATGTTATCATCATGACCGACAGAGTGGTTGTTGACCGACAGCTTCAGAAAGCGATCATGGGTATGGAGCATAAGTCGGGGCTTATCCGTGTGATGGACGAAAAGTGCAATTCTGCCGACCTCGCTATCGCCCTCAACGGCAATACGAAGATCATTGCAACAACGATCCAGAAGTTCCCGTATATTGTGGACAGTGTTCAGGGCTTGAAGAATAAACACTTTGCGGTTATTATTGACGAGGCTCATTCATCTACTGCCGGAAAAGATATGGCAGCAGTCACACAGTCCCTCGGTATGGGTGATGAGCTGTATCAGGATATGGAGGACGAGATTGCCGCAGAGCTTGCAAGAAACGGCAAACAGCAGAATGTTTCGATGTTTGCTTTCACGGCTACTCCGAAACCGACTACCTTACAGCTTTTCGGCACGATCAATCCCAACGGACAGCGTGAAGCGTTCCATGTGTATTCGATGAAGCAGGCTATTGAGGAGGGCTTTATCCTCGATGTATTGCAGAATTACACCACCTACAAGACCTTCTATCAGATAAACAAGGAAATTGAAGAAGATCCAAAAATGCAGACTGCAAGTGCGAAACGGCAGATCGCTCGGTTTGTTGAGCTGCACGAAACGAATATTGCCCAGCGTATAGAGGTCATCGTAGAGCATTTCCGCACAACTGTTATGCAGGAACTTGGCGGACAGGCAAAGGCAATGGTCATCACCGCATCAAGACAGGCCGCCGTCAAGTATTGTCAAGCATTTGAGGACTATTGCTCTAAAAAGGGATACAAGGGCATTCGTGCGCTTGTTGCGTTTTCTGGCAAGGTGAAGCTCCCTGATGATGATACAGAATACACAGAGCCGGGTATCAACGGTATTCCTGAAGATAGGCTCACAAAAGAGTTCGATAAAGACGATTATCAAGTGCTTCTTGTGGCGAATAAGTATCAGACAGGATTCGATCAGCCGAAACTCTGTGCAATGTATGTAATGAAGAAGCTCAAGGGCGTAAACGCTGTGCAGACACTTTCACGCCTGAACAGAATCTGCCCTCCGTTTGAGAAAAAGACATTTATTCTTGACTTTGTGAACACCTATGAGGATATAATCGGTGCATTTGCTCCATATTATACAACGACGCTTCTTTCCAACTCGGTAACGCCTACAGCTATCTATGATCTTGAAGCTCAGATTGATGCTTATGCAATCATTGATCCCGAAGATGTGGATAAGGTAAATGAGATACTATACAAAGAAAAAGTACTTGCTCCAGATAAGAAGAAAGTCAACTTCTGCCTTGACAAGTCTCAGAAGTTAATCGAGCATTACAGCATAGAACGCCAGAAAGAGATCGTTGTTGATCTCCGACACTTCGTCCGTTTCTACGAGTTCATGATTCAGGTATCGAGCTTCGAGGATATAGAGCTTCACAAGAAGTATAACTATATTATTCTCCTGCTTTCTCATATCAATATCAAGCATTCAGGACCAGGCTTCAATCTTGACGGCAAGATCAGAGCTACGCAGTTTGTTCAAAAGAAGCAGGACGAACATACAAAATCCGATATTGTCGCAAAGCCTGTTGTCAAGCTGCCGTCCGCCGAAAACTTCGGATTAACGCCTGCAAAGGAAGAAAGACTCTCAGAAATCATTGCAGCGATAAATGCTCGGACTGGAAAAGCCTATGACAGCGATGTTGCTGTAAAAGCTATGCTCCAGATCAGAGACATTCTCATGAAGTCGGATAAGCTGAAAGCAAGTGCAAAGAACAATACTGTAAAGGACTTTGAGTTCTCTTACTTCGATGATATTGACGATGCCTTGATCGAGGGCTTAGAGCAAAATCAGGATTTCTTCTCCCTGCTGTTGAACGATGAGGAAATCAAGCGTGAAGTTCTTGGAATTTTCACAGAAGAAATCTATAATTCCTTAAAGAAGGCAGCAGAAGAATAATAGGAGGTGTAACGATGGACAATGGAAAATTAAGAATAGATAATATCTTCAACGGCAAAACTTTCTTTTCTATTCCTGATTATCAGCGCAGCTATGCTTGGGAAGAAAAGCAGTTGAGGGATTTCTTCGAGGACTATATGAATAACTATAATTCTCAGGAATACTATTATGGCACAATTCTTCTTCAAATGACGAAAAAAGATAAAAAAGAGTTTTGTGACATTGTTGATGGTCAACAGCGTTTTACAACTTTGATTATCTTTATGAAATGCTTGATTTCAAGGTTATCGTCGATAGAATATGACGAAACCGCTATGCTGTACAAGCATTTCATAAAGAACGGGGATCTCTGCATATTAAAACTGCAAGCAGATGATAACGACTTCTTTTCGACTGTGATCCTTGATGATAAAAAGGCAAGTGAAACCAAAACCCCTGCGCAAAAACGACTTTTGTATGCTAAGGCTTTTTTTGAAGATAAGATCAAGTGTTGTTCAGACGAACAGATTGAGGAACTGCTTGATAGAGTATGCTCAACTAACGTTTTGATTTATCTGATTCAGGATAGTATCGAAGCTGCTATGATTTTTGAAACAACAAATGATCGTGGCAAGAGCCTCACTAACCTGGAAAAAACAAAGAGCTTTCTTATGTATAAGGCTTCGTTATGCCTTGATGAACCGGAGCAAATACTCGGTAAAATACAGTCAAGGTTTAGTGAAGTTTATCGTGACTTCGAGAGCATGATTTCTCTTAATATAGGAGTTGATGAAAACTCCGTCTTGCAGTACAACTATATCGCTTATGAAAAATGGAAAACTGACAGTAGTATCAAAGAATATACAAGATATATGGAGTATTTCAAGAACACTGTCGAAGAATTGGCTCGAAACAGCAATGGCGCTAAAGAAGATAAACCGTTATTATCTGACTACATAGAAAACTATACTTACAATGTACAGCAGAGCTTCTCAGCTTACAAATCAATGTATGAAGGTCGTTACCTTGAATTCATGGATATAATAGCTCTTGACAGAACTGCTTCGTTCATGCCGCTTTTGATTAAGTGTTACAGATACGATGAAACTAATGATAAATCCAAATTTAGGATTATATGCAGACTGTGTGAAATTTTCAGTTTCAGAGTATATGTTATCTTTGATAAGATGGCAAACAAATTGCAAAGTAAGTGGTACAGCCTTGCCAGAGACTTTGATGGCAACTTCAAAAATGCTTCTGATGAAATAATAGCCATGATCAAGGACGTTGAGAGTGATGATGCTTTTATTCAGGCACTTACTGCTCCCGATTTTTGCACCAAGTACAGCAGCCCCGAAAAAAACTACTTCTACTGGAAATATGAAAACTATCTTAGACGTACTGAGCAGCCAGTTGCTACCCCAATGACACACGAGGATTTACGTCAGAAAGAAAACAAGAAGCTCGTCATGACAATCGAACATATTGTTGCGCAAAGCAATTCAGGCGAAAAATCTAAGGTTATTACTGATGCGCTTAAAATAGATGTTGGTTCTGTTGAAGTGTTTGATGAAAAGTACCTCAATAGCATTGGAAATCTAACACTTGATCCTCAGTCGGCTAACTCAAGTAAAGGTAAAAAAGATGTTGATGAAAAGAACTCAAAATACTTTGCGAAAGCACCATATAAGTGCCAGAATGAGCTTGAAGAATTCATGATTGATGATGTGTGGACGTTGGAATCCATAAAAAAGCGTAAGGCTAAGTTATTGACATTTGCAAAAGAACTTTGGTGTAATTTTGATTTTGTAAAGGTATTACGGGTATGAAAAAATAACCGTATAAACGCAATAATCGCCAAAATTCTGACCATAGTAAAGATGCAGTCCAAACAGGGCAACGCTGAGGAGTGCCCCGACGCAGGCTGCGGAATAAAACGGTGAAGAGCAATGACAGAAATGTTGCTGCTTTTCTTCATCTTCACTGGATATTCCCAAAGCGAATAAACCTCGGGAGTTTGAGGGTGGAACCCTCATCAGCCGTCAGGCTGCAAATCTGTCATACAGAGCTGATTTTTTGCCCTTGGAAATATTGCATTTATTGCATCACAAAGTCCAGTCGGATTATCGTGACAAGCTATGAAAATGTCCGTAACACCGCGGTTTTTCAGGTCTGAGCATATACTTGCGTAGAAACTTGCGGATTCATTTTCGAATATCCATGTCCCTCCATGTTTATGCCAAGCACGGAGTACACGCATTTGCTGATGATCTTGTTGTCTTTTCTTGAATTGAAAACAATTCCCTCAAAGAAAACTACGGGGTATATTTTGTCAAGAGGACGGTTCTGCCAGTCATTTACCTCAGGAAGAATTATGTCGGTTATGCGTGAAACAAGTCCCTGAGAAATTTCTGCACCATAGATTTCTCTTAGGGTATCTTCAATGTCACGCTGGGACATTTCCTTTGCGTACATTGCCATGATTTTCTGTTCAATTTCATCTGTGTGAGTCTGTCTTTTTTCGATGACTTTAGGCTCAAATTTACCATTGCGGTCACGGGGTACGGATATTTCGCATTCGCCGTAATTGCTGGTGATAGTTTTCTTGCCATAACCGTTTCTGCTCCACATACATAAAAACATAATCAACCACTTAGAGCTATAAGCTCGTACATATCATCAGCCACTATTCAGCACCATCTCCTGTTGCCGAATCGTGAATCTGAAATATGTGCGAGCTTTTTTACATAACCCCTTATTTCAAAATCTCCCGACTTTTTGAAATAACACCCCTCGCTCCCCACTCCTTATTTCAAAAGCACCCCCTATCAACGTTTACGCCTGCAAAATTTACACTTTGTTTACAAAATGTAATCGTTATCCTAAGCAGCCAGCTTAACAAATCGTGGAAATAATGTGGTATAATGACAGTACAAAATAAATAGTGTCAAAAAAAGCACTATAAGGAATATGGAGGATTTCTTATGAAGAATGGTTATTTAGTATTATCACTTGTTATTTCAACATTGATTTTAAGTTCTTATGGAAACAATACTAAAAGCAGCAATGAATCAACCGATAATTCACAGCAAACCGATTTCACAACAACAGCGATCTCAACAACAACGTCAGATGAGGTTGCGACCACCACGCTAACCACAAGCGAGGTTACGCAAGATGTCCATGAAGATACATTTATAACAAATGTAAAAAAGAATTTAGATTATGCAAAAGAAAATATGTCTGTTTTTGATTATGACGAAAACAGCATTAATGAAACTGAAACGAGAAACATTGAGGTTATCTGCACTATAACTGTCAACAACACACCAACAAAACTTAAATGCACTATTACCGGCTCAGATGATAACAGCATTGAAAGTATGTCTATCATATATGATGATCTAGGAGAATGGATAAGGGAATATTACGAAGACGCAGACTGTACTATTGAAAAAACGAGCGATGAAATTTCGGAAGTTGACGCTTTAAATATACTCAGAATGTTTTATGCCAGTGCAATTTTATACACTGATGTTGGTCTTTCTTCTGAAGATATTAGCGATTCGTGTGATATTCTTGACACTTCTTTAGAAAGATATAGGTACACCGGAGATTACTTAACTGACGAGTCTGATTCGGTTTCGGTAAAATGCGGAAACTATGTCTACCTGTTATCCATAACACCAAATGGAAGTAATGCACTCGCATTGTCAGTATATAGTATTGATTATTATAACGAAAACATGGATTTAGCTGGTTTACCACATTATAGCGGACCAGAAATATAATAATTTTTTTAATCACGAAAATACAAATCACAGAAAGAAGATGTTAAAGCATGAAACAAATCGTATGCGAAGTTTGCGGTAGCAATGATTTAGTCAAAGAGGACGGCTGCTTTATCTGTCAGTATTGCGGTGCTAAATATTCACCTGAAGAAGCTAAACGTCTTATTGTCGAAGTTAATGGCAAGGTCGATGTGTCAGGAAGTAAAGTCACAGTCGATAACACCTCTTTTGTAGAGCGTTCCCTCGAAAACGCACGCCGTGCAAAAGCTAAAGAAGATTGGGAAGAATGTGAAAAATACTATAACATGGTAGAGCAGTATGAGCCAACAAATATTGAGGCTATTTTTTACTCCAGCTATGGAAAAGCAAGAATGGCACTTGTAGATTCTGACCGCTTTAAAAGAGAACAGAAAATTAAAGTGTTAAAAAATTCGATATCTGTAATTGATGACAATTATGACAACTCACCTGATAAATATGAAGAAAACAAAGTCTTGATTCAAAATATTAATGCTGATCTGCTTAGTATGATGAATAGTTCTTTTGTAATGAACACCGTAAACAACGGCAATTATACATCAAATGACAGTAGCTATACATTTGATATGTTTATCGAACTATCGTTAGGAATGATCGAATCTATTGAACATATAATAGGAGTTATAACTGATAAAAAGAAAACAATATATCTCTGGCAAATATTAAGGCAACAATATAGTTATATCTATTCAATTTACCGCAGAGCATCGTATAAGTATAGACAAAGGTCACGGTGGTTAGATGCTATTGCAAATATAGATAATCAACTGTATAGACTTGACCCATATTATCACGCCCCTTCACTTAAATCAAATAATAATTCAGCAAAAACTACAATACTTTCTATTGCTTTTATCATTGTATTCACAATCGTGATTGTTTTGTACTTCTATTTAACTAACCTATAACTCAGTTGACAACTATGCTCTCCATTTTCCTGCATAAATCCCACCGACCTGCAAATAATATTACTGCAATTTTGAAAAAACAACGGAGGTCATAAATATGAAAGCAACAGGAATTGTCCGCAGGATCGACGATCTCGGCAGAGTTGTCATACCTAAAGAAATAAGGCGCACCATGCGTATCCGTGAGGGCGACCCGTTACAGACAACGTTGAACTACGAACTGGAATGCTGTATGTGTCTGCTGAGAATTGCGGACAGGCTGTACATAAAATAAATTAAAAGCAAAAACTATAAACAGCTTGACATTTTGATAAGAATGTGTTATTTTAAATCTGTAACTTAAATTACGTTATAGATTTAAAAGGTGAGCATATGAGAGAATACCTAAAAAAAACGTTAAGACAAAACGTTAAAATAAAAGAGAATAATGACCTATACGACCGATTGCCACTTGCTTTCAAAGGGAGATACGATCTATTTGATGTTGAAATCAACGGAATAGACTGGCTTGCAATTCAACCAAAAGGCGATGTTGGTCTTATTGCGCTCCGAAAGGACAGAGCTAAAGTTCAGAATATTTCAGGACTTAACTGTGCAATATTTCTTAAATCGACCACCCCTTATATCAAGGAAAAACTTGTCGAGGACGGCATCCCATTTGTACTGAAAGGCAAGCAGGTTTATTTGCCGTTTATAGGCTGCCTGCTGTCTAATTCAGGTGAACGTGATATTGCACCTGTTGATATTATTTCGTACTTGACGCAAAAGCTAATACTTATGGCAATCTATGAAAGGTGGAACAAGGTAACAGTATCAGAAGCTGCCACAAAGCTGGGCGTATCCAAAACGTCTGCGAGCAGGTGCTTTGATGAAATAGAATATCTGAATGTCAATATCCTTGATACAAAGGGCAAAGCAAGAGCTGTTACCGTTCCGTCTGATATAAAGCAGCTGTGGGAACAGCTTCAGCACATTCTTAGAAGCCCTGTTATTAGAAGATACGAGTTTCCGAATGATATATATTTAGACAAAAAGGCAGGAATCACTGCTCTGTGCGAGTATTCATTGCTCTCTGATAATGCTTACACTACCTATGCGGTGACAAAAAAAGAGTTATCTGACACAGGGGTAAAAAAGCTGAAGCAAGTTCGAAAAGGAGAAGCTATTGGCTGTGCAGTTCTTGAAGTGGGCTATTTCATTGACTATAACCATAAGCCGATACAAGACCCACTAAGCGCATCCCTGTCATTGACCGATGAAGAATTGCAGGACGAAAGAGTAATGAAATCTATAAACGAGATGTTGGAGGAATATGTGTGGTAAAAGGATTAGATACTTTCAGAAACTATTTTGCCGACTACGAAGAACAATATGTGCTTATAGGCGGTGCAGCCTGTGATATTATATTTGAAAGCAATGACGCAACTTTCAGAGCAACAAGGGATCTGGATATGGTTTTGATAGTCGAGGCTCTTACGCCTGAGTTTGGAGAAAGATTCTGGAAATTTATTCAGAACGGGAGATACCGAAATAAGACAACAAGTGTACAAAAGCCGCAGTTTTACAGATTTGATAAACCTGAAGATGATACCTATCCTAAAATGATAGAACTGTTTTGTAGGAATAATTTTGAACTTCGTAAAATGACAGGGATCACACCAATACACATAGATGATTCTGTTTCAAGTCTGTCAGCAATTCTGCTTGATGATGAGTATTATAAAGCTTTGCTGGAAGGAAAAGTTGTAAGAAACGGCCTGTCTGTTCTTCGCCCTGAATATCTTATTCTGTTCAAGGCAAAGGCATATCTTGACTTGAAACAAATGAAAGAGAAAGGCGAAGCTGTTGATTCGAGCGATATAAAGAAGCACAAAAAGGACATTTTACGAATAACAGCTGAGCTAATGCTTGAAAGCGTATCTGAATTACCCGCAAAAGTTAAATTAGATATTGATACTTTTATTGACTTGTTGGGGCAAGACCCATTTGACAGCAATTCCTTGAAAAGCTATGGACTTAAAAATGATGATGTAGTAGAGGTATTACATAGGATCTTTGGATGATAAGCAGTGTTCTTAATTATTATGAAGTACAGCGGTTGTGTTTTTATGCTACAGCAAAAAAATTCAACTCCGTTTTGAAATTGGTGCGTTTTTATTATATTTTCTGCTTGCGTTTTTGAGATTGACGGATAGGTTGTGCATAAAGTAAAACGGAAACCGGACGGATAGTGCAGACACGCATTTTTTACCGTTTGTGAGCGAAGCTGGCTCTGCGAAAAAATCTCTGTAAATTAATCAACTGTGATAAAAACATTAGTTGGGAGTGGCATAAAATTTGCCACTCTAATTTTTTACAGTATACAATGGGTACTGTAATTTGTCAAGGTTCTTTTTGAAAATCAGCCTGATGGAGTGGAGCACAGCGCAATGGAATC
>OGRT01000626.1_pt1 | contig 37350 bp, 35 predicted proteins | sample 1553581 | NCBI WGS metagenome assembly OGRT01 (sample SAMEA2580113, study PRJEB22360) | human gut metagenome | biome: human gut; feature: human-associated habitat; material: faeces | place: Denmark | collected 2008/2010
ATGAAGAAATCCATCGCCGGAGAATCACAGACGAACGATATGGCGATCAGATTCGGGGAATTCTTGCCGATGGACTTGATCGCGTGGAATTCATTCGGCTGGTGGAAGACAATATCTCCAGTATTCAGTATCAGCCAGGTGTCATCAGAACACACAGAGACGGTTCCGTTATCTACATATAAAAATTCCCAAAAATTATGAGATTCCCCATTGAACACAAAGTCTTTCATATATTCAAAATAATGAATCGTAATAATAGAGTCTATGATAATCTCTCGTTTTAGTTTGGTCTTCACGTACGTCATATACCTTTCCTCCTTAGGCTTATTATAACAGAATATGGATAATTAGACAACAACACTAGACAATTGTATAAGCATGGTTGTGCAAAACAAAATATAATATTAGATAAAAGGAGAGAAAAAACGACACAATTAACAAAAAGGGGAAAGACGATATGACAAATATAAAAATAAATCATACCGAGATTCAGTTTGAAGAAGAAAGCCTCCGAATTACCCTATGCAAAGAGAAAACAGTATGGGAATGGACAGATACATATTCTCCACATCTAGAATGCGAAGATGGACATCTGGAATTCAAGGATGCACTTTCTGTCAGACATAAGAAAGTTGAGAACGGAATTGGAGCAGGCATACGCAGCACTTATCGGGGATTCCGAATTGGGGAACGAGAACTCCCGTATGCATTTGAGACGTATGTCTGGATTGAGAGGACAACAGAAGATGTCTATTTCGAGTGGATTCCACTGTGCGAAGAAGGGATCAAGGTAAAAGCGGTTTACTGGCCTGGCGAGATGGCATTCGAGGAGAAGAAGGAGAACTGGTATACGCTGCTTAATATGCAGCAGGGAATCCTGATCCCGAATACCTGGGAAGTAGAATTGGGCAAGATCATATTCGATGGAATCTTCGAGACGGCAGGCGGGTACATGCCATGGTTTGCTCAGGTCAAAGCAAGACAAGGATACATTGCCATCTGTACGACACCGTGGAATGCGGCATACCAGGCAAAGCATCCGGCAGGAGGGCCGTACACGCATGTGGGCATGCGTTTCGAGCCAAGTCTTGGAAAGATGGATTACCGGAGAGTTGTAAGATACTCGCTTCTGAGCGACTGCGATTATAACGATATCTGTAAAGCGTACCGGGAATACGTAAAAGAACAGGGAAGGCTTCGTACCTTGGCAGAGAAAGCGGCGCAGGTACCGTCCGTAGATCGATTGATCGGATGCAGTTTCGTACATAAAGGGATTAAGACCTATGTTAGCGAGGGGTCGGATTTCTTTGATAAAGATGCGCCGGATATCAATAACCAGTTGGTTTCGTTTGCCAAAAGAGAAGAAGAGATCAGGAAACTTAATGCAGCCGGAGTTAAGAAGTTATACATGCATCTGGATGGATGGGCAGAGCCTGGATATGATAACCAGCATCCCGACTATATGCCGGCATGTGAAGCGGCTGGCGGCTGGGAGAAGATGCGGTCCTTAGTAGATGCTATGCACGAATGCGGATACCTCTTCGGGATTCACGACCAGTACCGCGATTATTATCATTCGGCGCCAAGTTATGATGATGATTATGCCTGTATGCTTCCGGATGGTACGATCCCACAGCATCAGAGATGGGCAGGAGGTCCTCAGTCCTATCTTTGCGGTACACAGGCGCCATATTATGTGAAACGGAATTTTAAAGAGTTGAAGAAGAACCGGATCGAACTGGACTGTGCATATCTGGATGTATTTACCTGTAATGAGGGAGACGAGTGCAACAACCCTCGCCATAGAATGACCAGAAAAGAGTGTTACGATGCGAGAGCCAGCTGCTTCAACTATCTGATGTCCCAGGGGATCCTTCCTAGTTCGGAGGAGGTAAGCGACTGGTGTATTCCGAGCATGGTATTCAGCCATTATGCGCCGTATGATTTCATGCTTCGTGAGCCGGGAAGTCCGAAGTATGGGGTTCCGGTGCCACTGTTCAATCTGGTATACCATGACTGCCTGATCGAGCCATGGATGATGGAGAAGGTAAGCGATTCGGAAGATTATATGCTGTATGCACTGCTGAACGGCGGAGCTCCATATGTTATCCGGGATGGAGCATATCCGAATTTTGACGGATCATTCGAGCCGGATGTGAAACTGACCCTGGATCAGGACATCGAAAGATGCAAGGTAGTATCTGAACTTCATGAAAAAGTAGCAAAATGTGAGATGGTACGTCACGAGATGGTAGGCGGAGACTATGAAGTACAGAGAACCGTGTTTTCAGATGGGACGGTGGTAACAGTCGATTTCAGGAATCAGGTATACGAGATAACGCGATAGGAGTGATAAAGAAATGAGTAAACGTATGAAGGTTGCAATTGCGGGATTGGGAAGCCGGGGCAGAGATATGTATGCCAAGTCAGCACTGCTTCATCCGGATAAGATGGAGATCGTTGCTGTCGCAGATAGGGATCCTAAGAAAGTCGCTCTTATGGCGGCAGAACATCACCTACCAAAGGAAGCGTGCTTTGCAAGTGCTGAGGAGATGCTAGAGGAAGATCGTCTTGCAGATGCTATCATCATTGCGACGCAGGACAGACAGCATGTAAGACAGGCGGTCTTAGCGCTTAAGAAGGGATATCACCTGCTGCTTGAAAAGCCGGTATCTCCGAAACTGGAGGAATGCCGGGAGTTAGAAGAAGCGGCCAGAAGATATCACCGCAAGGTAGTCGTATGCCATGTGTTAAGATACACGCCGATCTATCAGAAGGTGAAAGAATTACTGGACAGTGGCTGCATCGGGGATGTGGTATCAATAGTGGCGACAGAGAATGTAGGATGGTTCCACCAGGCGCATAGTTTCGTGCGCGGCAACTGGGCGAATTCTGATGAAACCAGTCCGATGATTTTGCAGAAATGCTGTCATGACATGGACTTGTATCCGTGGCTGGCAGGAAAGACCTGTGAATCCCTTACTTCCTACGGAGATACGTATCTTTTTAAAGAAGAGAAAGCACCCAAGGGATGTGCAAAACGCTGCCTGGATGGATGCAGTGTAAAAGAAGAATGCCCGTTTGATGCAGAGAAAATATATCTTGACAGTACTTTGGTTGGCTATCGCTCAGGCAATAGAATCTGGCCGTTGGATGTGCTGGTTCCGGAAGGACCGACAGAAGAAACATTGCTCAAGCAGATGAAGACCGGAAGGTATGGCCGTTGTGTATATCATTGCGATAATAATGTTGTAGATCATCAGGTGGTGAACCTGATGATGACAGACGGAACGACTATGAGTTTTACCATGTGCGGATTTACACCAGAAGTATCCCGGTATGCAAGATTCATGGGAACGAAAGGTGAACTGAGAGTGAATATGGATTCACAGGAGATAGAAAAATGTGAGATCGCGGTCTACAGATTCGGCAGTCATATCACAGAAGAGAAGATTGATGTGATGAGTCTGTCAGATAATTTCTCGGGGCATGGCGGAGGAGATGACCGCATGGTAGAAGAATTCCTGGATATTATCAGTGGAACGAAGGAAGAAAGTTCTTATGTGACCTCTATAGAACGTTCCCTGGAGAGCCATTATTGTGCGCTGGCGGCAGAATACTCCAGAACCCACGGAGGAGTGCCTGTGAAGATTGCGGATTTCGGCAGATAATGAAGGATATGTTTGTTTCTCTTGCAGTTGACGTAAGTAGGGAGAAACTTCATATAGAAACTAATAATCATATTAAAAAGGAGTGAAGATTATGAAGAAGAATCTGAAAAAACTGGCAGCCCTTGGATTGTGTGTAGCAATGGGCGCAACGATGCTTACAGGATGCGGCGGTGAATCTAAAGGCGGATCATCCGGTGGCAAGACAACCCTGACCTTTGGGATCTGGGATGAGAACCAGAGACCGGCAATGGAAAAACTTGTAGAGGCATATGAGGCAGAGAATAAGGATGTAACTGTTGAGATTCAGTTAACTCCATACAAAGGTGGAGAGTACTGGACAAAACTGGAAGCAGCAGCAACAGGCGGAAAGGCTCCGGACGTATTCTGGGTGAACGTTCTTCATCTGGATTCTTATGTAGATGGCGGCATCCTGGCAGATCTGACAGACGCAATTGACGAGTCTGATATTAATGACTCTTTCTCTGAGACACTGGTGAACAACTACGTTCGTGACGGCGTGAACTATGCGGTTCCAAAAGACTTCGATACCAATGCACTGTGGTATAACAAAGAGATCTTTGATGCTGCAGGCGTAGCATATCCTACGGATGATATGACATATGATGACCTGGTTGCTACAGCAGAAGCACTGAAGGCAGCAGGGTTAGATGATGGTGTCTATCCATTCGCCTGCCCGGTTGATTTCCAGACGTGGTATTATCAGACCGTATATGCGAATGGCGGATACATCATTAACGATGACAAGACAGAGACCGGATATGATGATCCAAAGACACAGGAAGGTATCCAGTGCTGGATCGATATGATTGATAAAGGATTGTCTCCAAGCGCAGCAGCATTAGCAGAGACGACTCCAGATGCTATGTTCGAAGGCAATCAGCTTGCTATGAACTTCGCTGGCTCTTACATGGTTCCAGAGTATGCAGGCAATGATGCAATCGCAGATAAGATTGACTGTGTAGAGATTCCGACATTCAATGGGGTAGAAGATAACTGTATCAATGGTCTCGGCTATGCAGTATATGAAGGAAGCAAGAACAAGGATGCAGCAATTGATTTCGCAATCTGGCTTGGAAGCAAAGAGGCTATGAAGATCCAGGGTGAGACAGGCGTTGTTATCTCTGCAAGAACAGATGCTCAGCAGTATTTTTCAAAAGCAAATCCGGACTACAATCTGGCAGCATATACCAACCATGCAGATGAGGCATATCCGCTTCCGGTATGTAAATCAGCAGCAGAATTATATGACCTTGAAGCAACTTCTCTTCAGAAAGCATACAACGGAGAAGCACCATTAGCAGATGTATGTAAAGAAATGAAGCAGAAAGCAGATAAACTATTGGAAAAGGATGCAAAATAACAACGCTTAAGTAGGTGATATATATGGCTGAGGGTAAAGTAAAAACAGGCGTACAGAAAAAACGGGCAAGCAAGCGTGCGAAGAAAGACTGGAGCGCAGCGTATATCTTCATTGCACCAGTTACCATCGGGCTATTGATATTTTATATCTGGCCGTTTATCCAGAATGTCTGGTTTAGTTTTAATGATGTTAACAAATTTAATATAGCAACCTTTGTTGGTATGCAGAATTATGAGGATATCATTCATGACAAAGAAGTGTGGGCAACATTCGGCAATACGCTGAAATACGTGTTATGCACGGTGCCGGTTGGATTATTCCTGTCAATTCTCATCGCAGCATTGTTGAATTCTAAGATCAAAGGAACGTCCATTTACCGGACCTTGTATTTCCTTCCTTCCGTAACAATGGCGGCTGCGGTTGCGATGGTGTGGAAATGGATCTATAACGAGAAGATGGGAATTCTGAACAGTGTCATCCGGGGACTGGGAGGAAAAGGACATGGATGGCTGACCGATCCGAAGATTGCGCTTTATATGGTTATGATTGTCGGTTTATGGATGACGGTAGGATACAATATGATTATTTTGCTTGCCGGTATGCAGGGAATCTCCCAGTCATATTATGAAGCGGCAGCACTTGACGGAGCAGGTACGGTACAGCAATTTTTCAAGATTACTATACCAATGCTGACACCAACCATATTCTTCGTAATGATCACCTCTATCATCAGCGGATTCCAGGTGTTCGATGTTATCTATATGATGATAGTAAAGACGAATCCGGCTTATAAGAGCACGCAGACGGTAGTTATGCTGTTCTATCGCCAGGCATTCGATTATGGATATAAAGGATATGCGGCGGCAATTTCTATTCTGATCTTTGCAGTAATCATGCTGGTAACAGTAATTCAGCTGTGGGGACAGAAGAAATGGGTTAATTACGATTAGGAGGAGATGCGAAATGAAAAGTAGATCAAATACAAAGAAATTATTTGTTCATCTGGCACTTCTCCTTGGCGTTGGAGTTACAGTATTCCCATTCTTATGGATGGTGCTTACTTCATTCAAAACAGTAGGAGAGGCGATGCAGATACCGCCGACATTCTTTCCGAAGCAGTTCCTGGTGGCTGCTTATGGACAGATCATAACGGCTCTGCCATTCGCCAGAGTATATCTGAACACAATTATATCAACGGTAGTAACAACGATTGTACAGGTAATGTTCTGTTCTATGGCAGCATATGCGTTCGCTCGTATTGAGTTCCCGTTCAAGAATGTAATCTTTGTGCTGATTCTGTCAGTGCTTATGGTACCGGGGCAGATCTTCCTGATCCCTCAGTATCAGATCATTCAGAAACTGGGACTTCTGGATACCATACCGGCATTATTCCTGCCAAATCTGTTCAGCGCGTTCGGTACCTTCCTTCTGAGGCAGTTCTTTATGTCACTGCCGAAAGAATTGGAAGAAGCGGCATTTTTGGATGGATGCAGCCGTTATCAGATCTTTTGGAAGATTATGCTTCCGCTAACCAAACCGGGTATCGTGTCTTTGGTAATCTTTACGGCGAAGTTCGCATGGAATGATTTCATGTGGCCGTTAATCGTCAACACATCTCCGAAGATGATGACGCTTGGTCCTGCACTTTCAACCTTACAGGGACAGTATACGACCAAGTATCCGATGCAGATGGCTGGAGCGGTAATGGCAGTTATACCGATAATCGTACTGTTCTTTATCTTCCAGAAGCAGTTTATCGAAGGTGTTGCACAGTCTGGAATCAAAGGCTAGGAACCTTAAGAATCTTGATTTTCCTAGGGGGAGGGGCGGACAAAGCTTTCTCCCCTTATTTCGTTTTATGAAGAGGTGGAAAGATGGCGAGAATCGGAATTATCACTGACATTCATAATAATGCGGCTGCATTAAAATTAATATTAAGGGAACTTGAAAAAAGAAATTGTGATGAGATTATATGTTGCGGCGACATTATCGGAATAGGCGCCTATCCGGAAGAGACGGTACGGATCATGCGTAAACTTAAGAATCTCTCTGCTTGTGTAAAAGGAAATCATGAGACATTTTTATTCGGAAGAATGCCGGCGACATTTCCCAATGATGAGCATATGGAATATGAAGAGAGAAAGTATCACCTGTGGGAGCATGAGAGATTGGAAAAAGATTCTGTAAAGTTCCTTAGCATGCTTCCGTATAGCCAGACGATCGAGCGGGAAGGAAGAAAAATATATGTTGCGCACTATTCGATGGATGGGCAGAATCGGTATGTGAACTACCATCAGAACCCATCCAAAGAGCAAGTGAAGACGATGTTTGCCGGGATAGATGCAGACATCATTCTCTATGGTCATGATCACGCAGGGAGCATCATGCCGGGAGACGATCATATCAAACGTCCGTGGTATATTAATTGCGGCTCTCTTGGATGTCCGGCGAAAGATAAGAATATAGCAAGAGCAGGAATTCTTGATATCGGGAAAGAGATACAGTATGAAAGTGTACGGATTCCATATGATGTGGAGGCGGTATTAAGAGATATCGATCTGTTTAACTTTCCGGACAAAGAGAATATTAAACAGTATTTTTATGGGGTAGATACTGTATGACGAATTTCATCTTTTTAGGTATGGTTTTTTCTTGCTTTTTACAGCGGCAATGGCTAAGTGTAGTGTTTTAGATGCTTCTGGATAAAGGAAACAATCATTTAAGCAATCGAATAGTGACCTGACTAATTGCGAAGTGTGTTAAATGTAAATATATTGTATTAGAGAGGGAAAAATGATGAAATCAGTATTATTTTTGCCAACAAACAGATTAATTGAGAAATGTGTAAAAAGTTATATTCAAGAGGTAAATTATGCGAAACAAAATTTGCAGCGTAATATTCCTTTGGTTATCGTTGAAACCAATAGTGAACCTTTTACAGAAAAAAATAAGAAAATAATAATGGAATTACAAAATCAGTATGAAGAATTGGAAATTATCCATTTGACAGTAGAAGAGCAGAAAACATATTTTGAGAATTTATTTGAAGATATGGCTCCTGAAATCAAAGAGATCTTTGAAGAAACAGAAACTAATTATGGGACTGCTATGAATAAATTGGCATTATTTACATGTTCTTTAGGATGTGATGCATTTCATAGACGAGATTCTGATACTAGGTTATGCTTTGGCGAATTTAAAGAAGCGGAAGAAATTACCCTATTGAAATAGAAATAAAGTTTTTGGGGAAAAAGATAAGTGAATTGCCGCCAGAACTGACTGAAAACAAAGTGAAAGAAGGGCATATATGGGTTGTTGGGGGGAATTATTTTGGCGAATGGAATTTAGATGTCAAAGATTTTTCAAGGGAACAAATATATAAATTATAAAAGTAAAAGAGTTTGAAGAAAAGATAGCAAAATGTTTAAATTCGGGGTCCTGCTTATTTGCCAGCCATCTGTTTCTCTTTATACTAAATAGAAATTCACAAATATATCGATGTATTAGTAAAAACGCATATGAAGCCATTAGAGAGGGCTATATTAATAATAAAAGCGAAAATGAGAAAATTCTATTATCTTGTCAAGATGACATTTTTAACTAAATTTGCATATATGAAAGCCTTTTGGTTTGATATAGCCGGAACTGCCGCGTCAATCGTAATCTATTACTTCCTATGGCAGTACGTATTCCGGCAGCAGGAGACGCTCCGGGGATTCACGATGGCGCAGATGACGACATACGTGGTATTGTCCCGGATGCTGTCTTCGCAGTTCTCAGGCGGCATTAATGTGGAATTGTCCAAATGGATTTACAAAGGGAATATCGGTATAGAACTCCTAAGACCAGTATCCTTGTTTTTTGCCTTATTTGCAAAAAGAGTGGGAGAATTCGTGTTCTTTCTGCTGTTCAAAGGAATTCCGATCTCGTTAGTCGGTTTGACGGTTATGGGAGGAACAGTTCCAGCGGGAGCCGGAAACCTGCTTCTGTTCTTCTTGAGTATCTGCATATCGGTAGGAATGATGTTTTTTATCGAATTCATGGTGGGAATCTGTGCATTTTATACTTATGGCTATCATGGGCTGATGTTTACGAAGAGCGCGCTTTTGTCGATCTTATCAGGCGGTGTTGTGCCTCTCTTTTTATTCTCGGAGAACCTGCGCCGGATTCTTAACTACATGCCTTTTGCGGGGATGGTATCGGTTCCGGTGAACCTGTATCTGGGAAAATATAAATTCTCAGAGGCGATACGTTTTGTCGGACTTCAGGTTATCTGGGTGATTGTATTGTGGCTGGCTGCCAGAATGGTATATAGCCATGTTATTAAGCGCGTTGTAGTACAGGGAGGGTAAAAGATGAGGCGGTTACGATATTATATCCGGCTATGGAATGGATATCAGAGAATCAGTCTGTTAATGGTAACCCAGTATCCGGCAGATACGGTGATATGGATTCTGTCAATGCTGCTGAGGGAAGCGTCAGCATTCCTTGGCGTGGTGACGATTGCGAATGTGGCAGGAGGATTCGGCAGATGGAATCTGTATGAACTTTGTCTGCTGTTCTCCATGTGTGCAATTATTGAGGCAATTGGGCAGTCGTTTTTCGATAATATCTGGGGAATTAATTATCATGTCAAGGATGGTCTGTTAGATGTATATATGATCCGTCCAGCGTCTGTCTTTATCCAGTTATTAGGTGAACGGTTTCATTATCAGGCGATAATCAGTATGACGGCATATATCGGACTCATGATCTATTCTATGGTACATCTGGGCATTGGGCTTGGCATAGGAACTCTATTCTTTTTATTGGAATTCTTAATCTGTGGGACTGCGGTGAATTCTGGAATATATCTGATCTTCAACAGTCTTAATTTCTGGCTGCTCCAGGGAAATGATCTTCCCGTATTGGTGCAGACCTGCCGGGAATTCGCCAAATATCCTTTGAGCGTGTTCCCGTCCATGATCGGGTGTTTTTTCACGTTCATCATTCCTTTTGGATTCGTGGGATATTATCCTGCTGCATATCTGACAGGTAAATCTGGGAATTGGGTATTATTTGCCATGCCGGTCTGTGCACTCACGATCGGATTGATTGGATCTGTAATATGGAGAACCGGAATCCGGGGATATGAAAGTACAGGGAATTAACATTGATTTGACAGGGATTGAAAATGCAGACCGAGAGGGGAACTGTATAGTTAGGAGAAATGCTATGAGCCAGATAGAAGTACGACATCTAGTAAAAGAGTATAAGAGAAAAAGGAATACAGAGAATATTGCAGCATCATTTTGCTCCATGTTCCGGCCGGATTACGAAGTGCTTCGCGCAGTGAATGACGTGAACTTTACCGTTGAAAAGGGAGAGGCAGTAGGATATGTGGGACCCAACGGCAGCGGCAAATCAACCACAATTAAAATGTTGTGTGGCATCCTGAAACCTACGGCGGGGAGCATCACAGTTGTGGGACGTGATCCATTTACAGAGAGGATTCAGAATAACCGGAAGATTGGCGTGGTGTTCGGTAACCGTTCTCTTCTGTGGTGGGATGTTCCGGTGATTGAGTCTTACAGATTATTCCAGCGGATGTATGAGATACCGGAGCAGAGATACAGGGAGAATCTGGAACGGTTTACAGAGATTATGGATCTGGGCCCGTTGTTATCGATTCCAGAGCGTCAACTATCCCTGGGGCAGAAGATGCGGTGTAATATTGCGGCTGCATTTTTGCATAATCCGGAGATTGTTTATCTGGATGAGCCAACGATAGGTCTGGATGCAGAGTCGAAGGCGCGTATCAGAGAATTCATCCGCAGGATGAACGAAGAAGAGAGGACAACCTTCATCGTTACCAGCCATGATTTTCAGGATATTGAATCCCTGTGCAGAAGGATTGTGTTGATTAATCATGGGAAGATTGTAGTGGATGATGATATGCAGATGGTAAAGCAGAAGTTTAACACAAAAAAGCAGATTCAATTTGAAGTGGACAAGAATCCCTGGTATCGCCAGGAACGGTTACGGATGGCAGGGGCAGAGGTGTTGGATATGACACCATATAGCATCAGGATAGAATACGATACGTCAGTTACAGATAGCCTGACTATGATAGGGCAAGTTTCCGGACAGTGTGAGATTAAGGATGTTGTTATCTCGGGAAGAGATATTGAAACAATTATCCGGGAGATTATAAAAGAGGATAATAAGTACATAAATTAAGGAATTCATTAATTTCAGCGCACCGGTAGAATCATTTATGTTGTATTTATAATAAAATCAATAAGAAAGGGATATTGTCTATGAATCGTTTATTTAATATAGATAATCCAATTATGCAGTTTATCTCCAAGATCTTTGATCTGGTAATGCTGAATCTGATATTTGTATTGAGCTGCATTCCCGTGATTACAGTCGGCGCATCTTTGAGTGCGCTTTACTATGTTTCTTTGAAGATACTTAGGGGAGAAGATCCTTATATCTGGCAGAACTTTTGGAAGGCTTTCCGGCAGAATTTCAAACAGAGCACCATTGTGTGGGTATTGTACCTTTTGATTATCGCATTCATTGGAATGGATTTTTATATTATTAATTCTCAGGATACCATGCTCTTCGCTGTGATCCGGATCTGCCTGTGGGTGGTCTGTGCAGTTCTTCTCAGTATGTTCTTGTATGTGTTTCCTATCATCTCGCATTTTGTGTGCACGACGAAGCAGGTGCTCAAGAATGCGGCTTTTATGGCAATAGGGCATCTTCCTTATACTATCGTTCTCCTTGCAGTATGCGGTCTGATTCTCTACCTATACACAGTATCGATAACGACTTTTGCACTGGTGATTATGGTTAGCGGTATCTGCGGTTTTTCGGTGATTGCTTTAATCTTTTGCATTATATTTGACAGAATTTTTAAAAAGTATGAACCAGAAGAGGACTCCCCACCCCGGAATACTCACATAAAAACACCGGAAAAGCAATGCAGGAGGAGTTGAATGAGCAATGAACAGATGAAAAACCAGTTAGAGGATCAACATATGGACGAGAGTCAATTGAATGCGAGGCGAATCAAAGAAGCCTGGCAGGTTATGACCCTGGGACAGAAAATAGAGTACCTCTGGATGTATTACAAATCACGGCTTGCAGGGGCGCTTCTGATCGTAGGGGCTATCTATCTTGGAATCACGATGTATAAAGGCACACACACCGAGGTACTTATTAATATCACCGTGGTAGGCGGCAACAGCCAGCAGGTTGAATGGTTAGAAGAATCTTTCGCCGAATATGCCGGCATTTCGCCGGAAGACGGCATTATTAAAATTCAGGCGAACCTGTCTGCCGATGCCGAGGACAGCACATCCAAGATAGCTCTTGCTACATTGATCGGAGCGGAGGCAGTCGACGTACTGGTATGTCCCAAAGAAATCTACGAAAGTTACAGCGGCCAGGATGGTTTCATGAATATAGAAGAATTGCCGGAAGCAGATAACCTGGATATTTCTAAGAGCATGGCAAAGGATGCCCTGCTTCTGGGATCAGACAATATCTTGAAGAAAGAAGAGATGATCTTATACGATGATGCCTGCGCAGTCATCCCTGTCACAAGCAAGAATCAGGACATGGCAGCCAGATTCCTGGAATATCTCCAGCAATGTAGCTGAACCAACTATGCCTGATTTTTTTCTTCCATTAACTTATTTTATGGCGAGATCCTGACGGAGTACCTTCTTACTTTTGATACTCTTACGGATAAGTTGGAACTTCTCTACAAGCGAATTGAGGAACTTGCTTCTGATGCGGAGTACAAAGAGCATGGGTGCTCAGTACTACATTAGAGGCTGGTTTTCTATTGCAATCCAAAACGCTATAAGCTAGAATAAAGATGTTATAGAACACTTGAAAACAAGGAGGAAACAACAGGAAAAAACGACTTCTCAGCATCCTACTCATGTGCTGCATGGTGCTGCTCCTGCTGCTGATGACGGTCTTTGCCGGGGGTGGTGATCTTCAATCAGAAAGCCAATGTAGCAGGACATCAGTTCCGGAACCAATACACATGCAGGCCTGCTGGCCGGTAAGAAACTGCTGGACGAAGACACGGCTGTCGAGCATTCGCGCAAGTACTTGGTTTTTGTGAGCGATGGTATTGAAATATGGCAGCAATGACGCCCCAGCCGATTGTGATTCCTGGATGCAGGAAACGGGCAGGCAGGTTCAGGCGGATAATGGAGCATATGATTATCCATACGGGGGTACTGCAAGTGTAAGTACATTAGTGGAAGAGATGGAGAACCATGCCCGTAGACAGGGCATTGTATGAGAGTGGGGACCTTCCTTTGTGAGCCATCTGGCAAACGAATCAACAGCCAGTCCATTGCCGTAACAGCCTTGAATGAGACGACGTATGGTTTTGGTGAAGCGGTTAATGGAATCTATCCGTATGTTCTGGAGTATGTGGAAGGAAACAAGCAGGATACGGAGCATTTTGTATGGACCATGAATGTACCCGTAAGCAATTTTGCACCAGTACAGCTGACCTATACTGTGAAGCTGACGAATCCGAAGCGTGCGGCAGGTACTTATGGCGTCTTTGATGCCACAAAACCAACTGTATCCTATACTTCTACGGAACCTATGCCTCCTGCGCCTAACACCGGCACGCAGGTGGCAAGCAAACCTCCACATACCCCGCCTGCCGATGACCCGAACAATGACATTGATGTGCCGCAGACCGGCGACAGCGCCAACATGACCCTTTGGATTGTGCTTGCAGGCTTTTCCATGCTGGGTCTTCTGGCGATGCTGCTTGGAAAGAAGTACCTGTTCCGCGACAGATAAGCCATAAACAAAAAAGATATGCGCCTGCTGGCAGAGCAGATGATCCACAAGCTGCACAATAGGACGGATGCAGCATATGGATGCAAAGAAAAGCGGAACGCTGATGAAATCATTATAAAATACACAGATGGAGATAAAGGCATGTTGAATAAGAAATGGAAACGATTTAATAAACTGACAGGAAAATGCTATCTCAACATGATAGGAACTGAAAAGGATGGAAGTTGCTGGCTACAGGCTTTTGAACTTATGAAAGAAATTATTCTTGAGGAAAGAAAGTCTGATCCGCAATTTGTACACCGGATTCATAAAGACTCATAGGCCGCATCGTGAGCCAGGTAAACCGTCCTGTGCCAGAGTGTGTAATCTCTTTCGTATCTGCCGGAACCTACCGAAAACTGGCGTCCGTACTTTGCATCCATCTTCCACACCGCAGATGCTCCATGGCAGACCCTTTCTTCCTAATTGAATGGCAATTCATCGTCCTCTTCAAAATCTGGATTCATAAAATATTCTTCTATATATTCCTCCATATATTCATCATATTTCTTTATCGCCTTATCGATTTCCCTTTTTTCTTTCTTTTTACCCATTGCTTTATATAATTTTGAAGCCGCAATGAACATCATATCATTTTCGTCCAAGCACTCTGATTTATTTATAATGAATCTATCCACCAGCGTTTCTGCTGCATCATATTCTTTTGTACTTATATATGCATATACTCCTGAGGTAGCCGCCACTACATTTCCTGGCTCTTTTTGCATCCATTTTTTACAGAATTCCACAGATTCTTTTGTTCTTCCAAGTTCACGGAGCACAGTAGCTTTTCTAAATCTGATATCTCAACCGGTGAAGTAAGCCTTAAAGCATTGTTTGGCTAACCGGATGATATAGATGGAGAATCTCACCTGAATATTGACCGATTGGCATTTCTGGTTTGCAGAGGCGGTTGGTATGCAACAGAGCTGCTGCCTTACATCAAAATGGGGGTGGACTGTTCCAAAAGAAAGGGGGATTTCTGGATCACGGATTCACAGGTGTTCCGCCTCATGAAAAATGTAAGCGAGAGCCTGGCTGGACGGGTTGGAATTGTGAACCTGCTGGGGCTGTCCGATGCTGAAATCTATCAGGAACCAAGTGAGCCATATCAGACAGACGCTGCACGGTTAATGAACCGTTTATCCGTAAGAAGCAGGAAGGGTTTGAATGAAATCTATTACAGGATATTCAAAGGGTCCATGTCGGAGCTTTACGCAGATGAAAATGTGGATTGGGAAACCTATTACCGCTCCTATGTAGACACCTATCTGCAGCGTGATATTCGTGATCTGGCACAGGTTGCCGATGAAATGCAGTTTTACAATTTTATGACGATTGTTGCGGCACAGACTTCAAAGCCTGTCGTCTATGAGGAATTGGCAAGTGCCGCGGGTATTTCGGCTCCAACAGCGAAAAAATGGCTTTCGATTCTGGCATCATCTCATATCATTGCGCTGGTACAGCCATATCACAATAATGCGCTCAAACGTGTTGTCAAGATGCCGCTGATTCATTTTCTGGATACTGGTTTGGCTGCGTACCTGCTGAAATGGGGAAATCCTGAAGCGCTGGAAAAGGGAGCAATGTCCGGCGCGTTCTTTGAGAGCTATGTGTTTTCGGAAATCTATAAAAGCTATCTGAACGCTGGAAAGGAGCCGCCCATTTATTATTACCGGGATAAAGACCAAAAGGAAATCGACTTGCTGATCTACCAAAACGGAATTCTTTCCCCCATAGAAATTAAAAAATCGGCGTCACCCGGAAAGACCGCGATTAAGAACTTCAATGTCTTAGAGCCTGTGACCCGTGAAGAAACCTTCGGCGGTCTGGGGGCTCTGAAAGTAGAGATAGGGACAGGGAGCGTGGTCGGCATGGCAAACGATCTGCTGCCTGTGGATGAAAAGAACTGGTATGTACCGGTTTGGTTAATTTAATGCTGAATCTAAATATGCTGGGAAACCGAGGCCTTTCATGTCCTCGGTTTTTTCTATGCCATTTTTAATCCGGCAGCCTTTGATATATCAAGTTTAGAAAGTACAAATGATTTCTCCGGTGTAGAGGGATATGATAAAAACAACCATAGAGTAAATCGTGATATTCAAGTAAAAGTAGAAAAAGGTTCAAGTGAAGTTGTTATGACAACACAATCTCTTAATCAGGTATATGATGGAAACGCAGTAAGCGCTCCTGAATATATGACAGCAGGAAGTGATGGGAAAACTATAATCAAATGGCAGAAAAATGCAGGTAAGGCAGATACTCCAAAATGGAAAACGAAAAACAAATCAATAACAACAACTTATGAGGGAGCGCAAAGATGTTGTAACCATACAGGATCAGGGACAAGAATTCTGCCCTATAAAATTCTTTTTATAATATTCAATACATTTTTTGATCACTTCGTTTGTAGTTGCCAATTGTTCAGGGGAGATTTCCATACTGTGAAACCATGATGCAATCCAATCTTCATCATACTTCAGATGATTTTTATTTACTGTTTTGCCTTCTTCTGTCAGACAAAGTGTGTTTTTTCGTTGGTCTCCACGACCGGAAGATTTGATGATCAATCCTTTTTTGACCAGTTTATCAACCATGATGGAAGTGGCGCCTTTTGTCCGATACATGAGCTCGGATAAGGCTTTTTGTGTTAATCCTTCGTTTTCTGCAATGATTTTAAGAGTATGTGCTTCTCCGGAATAAAGTAAATTTTCTGCTCCGTAAGTACGTGGTTTTTTTTCTAATGCATTTAAAATGCGCTCGATTTCGTAAAAACTATCAACTAGTTCGTCAAATTCTTTTGGATAATTCATTTCTATTTGCTCCATTGTTTAAAATATGTGTAATAAAGAAATTCTGTAGAAGGTTTCTTGTATATTGTAACAAAACATTTGGAAGAAGACCAGAGGTTTTCGTTATTAGGAGTGATTTAGTGGATTTATATTGAATGCACAATAGAAAGAATATAGAAGCAAAGGCATATGGAATTGTGCAAATTAGATAAAACAGATAAAATTATTGACATAACATAGGACAAATATTATAATAAGTTTAATACTTAAACAGTTTAATAGTAAAACAATGAAAGGGTGAGAACATGAAGTATGATTTTGACAGGAAGGTGGATAGGAAGGCAACCAATGATATGAAATGGCATGCAAAGGCGGTCAGTTCTTATCTGCAGCGACCGGTTCCGGAAGAGATGATTCCGATGTGGCTCGCAGATACGGATTTTGCATGCGCACCGGTGATTGTAGATGCATTGGGAAAACGAGTGAGTCAGGAAATTTTCGGATACTGTGCGCCTATGGAAAGTTTCTATAAAGCAGTATGTTACTGGCAGAAAATGCGCTTTGACTGGGATGTGAATCCTGCATGGATTACGTATATTCCATCTGTGGTTGCTGGAATTAATATTGCAATCCGCACTTTCAGTAAAGAAGGAGACGGGGTCATTATTCAACAGCCGGTGTACGACCCATTTGCGACAATTGTAAAAAACGATAATCGAAAGGTTGTCAATAACGGCTTGTTATGTAAAGATGGAAGGTTTGAAATGAATCTGGACGAATTGGAGCAGCTTGCTGCAAAGCCGGAAAATACAATGATGATACTTTGCAGTCCACACAATCCGGTTGGACGGGTATGGACAAAGGAAGAGTTAAAAACTGTTGCAAATATTTGTCTGAAACATGATGTGATGCTTGTTTCAGATGAGATTCATGGAGATATTGTTTATGAGGGGCATACACATTATCCGCTTATGAATCTGGATGAGAAATATGCGCAGAAGTTTATTCATCTGACAGCACCGGGTAAAACTTTTAATGTGGCGGGATTAAAAGCAAGTATGTCGATTATTCCAAATGAAGAGGTGCGAAATGCATTTGTTAAGACACAGATTGCAATGTCTCTGGATGTAAAAAATACATTTGGAATTGAAAGTGTAATCGCCGCTTATACACCGGAAGGGGCTGAGTGGGCAAAACAGGAAGTTGCCTATATGCAGAAGAATGTAGACTTTGTTGAGGGATATATACAGGAAAAAATGCCGGGAGCGACTATGATTCGCCCGGAAGGTACGTTTCTTTGCTGGCTGGATCTTTCCGGATTGAAACTAGGAGATAAAGAAATCTTCAGGCGAGTGACGTTGGATGCGGCGGTGGTTTGTGGTCCGGGACCAAGGTTTGGACCGGGTGGAGAAGAGCATCTGCGTCTGAATGTAGGATGTCCGCGCAGCATGCTGGAAGAAGCATTAGAGCGCATCCGTACAGAATTGTACCGATAGGAAAAGAGACATATGGAAGTTTGAATTCATTTCTGAAAGGAAGAGAGAACATGGAAAAGACAGAAAATAAGAAATTATTATCCCGTACAGATTTATTTTCGATGGCGGTAGGACAGATTATTGGTGTTGGAATTATGACGATGACCGGAATTGCAATTGGTTTTACGGGAAGAAGTGTGAATATTGCGTATATTGTTGCAGGTCTGATTACCATTATTGCGGTAATTCCACAGATTTATATTGGCGGAACAGCGAATTTCCGGGGTGGACAGTATTCACAGATTGCAGTATTAAGCGGACAGAGAATGGCAGGAATTTATTTGTATGTGCAATTGTTCAGCTGCCTCGCAATCAGTATGTATACTCTTTCGTTTGCTGACTATTTCCTGTCATTGTTTCCGGGAGTCAATGCAAAATTAATTTGTACAATTGTTTTGACATTTTTGTTTGGCATGCATATTTTCGGTGTGAAACAGGCAGCAAGATTACAGAACATACTGTGTGCTGTTTTGGCGATTGCAATTGCTTCCTATATTTGTCTGGGAATCGGGCATGTACAGGCAGATTACCTTACAGCTGGATTTATGACAAAAGGTGTTGGCGGATTTATTCTGGCATCTATTTATCTTACATTTGCAGCTGGCGGAGCTCAGTATGTAGTAAATTATAGTTCTGTGTCCAAGAATCCGACAAAGGATATTCCGTTTGTCATTATTGCTTCTACAGCAACAGTTGTTCTTGTGTATGCAGTTATGTCAACTGTTGTAGCTGGCGTACTTCCGGTAGAGCAGGTAGCAAATCAGCCGTTGAGTGTATCAGCAGAGACGTTTATGCCGAAGACAGTGTTTACGTTTTTTGTAGTGGGTGGTGCAATGTTTGCATTGCTTACAACATTGAATTTTAATATTGGAATGATTGTTTATCCGGTTGCAGGTGCATGTGCAGATGGATGGCTTCCTAAGAAACTGGCAGAGAAAAATAAGAAATATGATACCTATCCTTACATTCTGCTTGTGCTTTATCTGATTGGTCTTGTGCCGATTCTGATTGGACTTGATTTGAATACAGTTGCCAATAGTACGGTAATCCTCTTTACGATTATCCGTGGAGTAATCGCGTACTCTGCTTTGCAGCTTCCGAAAAAAATGCCGGAACTTTGGGAGAAATCTGCATTTCATGTAAGTAATGGGAAATTAAAAGTAATCTGTGGTCTCTCCATCGCGCTGGCGACATTGTCTGTAGCAGTACTGCTGATATCGACATCTCTTCCGCAGATTATCGGAAATATTGTGATTTTGGTGATTTCGGTTGTACTTGCTTTTATACTAAATAAGAGAGTAACTTTAAAACCAAGTTATACAGAAAAATAGTCATGTGATATGTCTTTTAGACCGCTTTCACTAGTGGCGGTGTTCCGCCTTAATCCACATTCAGATAAAACGCAGTATTTCTTTTGGGAGATAAATCCATTGAATTGCTGCGTTCTTTGTTTTCTTATAGAATGAGGTACTATTGAACTAATTTATATGGTGTTATAATGTGTTGAAAAGCCCGAAGATACGGGATTTCTGAAATTCTATCAAACTGTAGATTGTTATATATTCTTATGAGGATTTGACCCGAATTTGACCGAAAACAGTTTGAAATGCTTACAAGTTTGCTTACAAGTTTACAAAGTTACATGTTTACAAGGTGCTTAAAGGGTGGTATATTATAGATATAAAAAGGCACTACTGATAGTTGGTTAGTCCAAATTATCTAATTACTCAAAAGAGTAACCGCATTCCTTGGGCGAGGGGCGGTTACTTTTTTGATTGATTTATATACGCTATCAAAATCGTTACAACAATACTAAGTATCATTAGTACGATGGAGAGCATTTCAAAATCACTCATAAGTCAAGCCCTCCTTTCCAAGATTTCCTGCAAACAGGATTTCTATGTAATCAGAGAGTTCGGTCTCTCTGTTGAAGGACTAACCGCCTACCATTCTCATGTAGTGCCTTGTCTTATTTTAGCAAAGTCTTTTTTTATGACAACATATTTATCGTGAAATATTGTTCAGCATGTAAAGTCTTCTCATTTTGAGTTCGGCGTCTTATAGTTATCTAAAGAATGAGAGTAAAAAGAAGGTGGTTGATAGAAGATGCGTTCTTGTGCGTATATTTGGACTGTAGATCGGTGATGCTAAATACGGGAAATAAGGAATACGAATGGACAGACGCATGAAAAGAAAGGAGAAAACAAGATGGAAGATGGAATAGAGATGAAAAAAGAGAGTATGGAGGAATTTGCTGTATATCTGAGAGAGCGGGAAAATGCCAAGGCTACCATAAGAAAGTATCTTACAGATATCCGGACGTTTTATAATTTTATGGGCGAGAATCGAAGGATTACCAAAGAGCAGCTGCTTTCCTATAAAGAATGGCTGGTTGAACATTATGCAATCAGCAGTGTAAACTCTATGCTGGCCGCCCTCAATCAGTTTTTGGAGTTTCTGGGCGGGGAAAGATTGAAACTGAAAAGAATCCGTGTGCAGGGAACACTTTTGACAGGAGAGGCCAGAGAAATGGAAAAGACAGATTATAAGCGGTTAGTGGAAACGGCTATGGAAGAAGGGCGGGTACAACTGGCCCTGATGATGGAAACGATGTGCGCTACGGGAATTCGAGTAAGCGAACTGGAATATTTTACAGTGGAAAGCCTCAGGAGCGGTATGGTAAAAGTATGGAATAAAGGAAAATACAGGATGGTTCCCATGCCTGAAATGTTAAAAAAGAATTTGCAGCGTTATGTGGAAAGAGAAGGAATCCAGACCGGCGTGATCTTCCGAACCAGAAACGGCAACCCTAAGAATCGATCAAATATATGGAAAGAGATGAAAAGTCTGGCAGGACGGGCCGGAGTTGATCCAGACAAAATATTTCCGCATAACCTTCGACATCTTTTTGCCAGAACGTTTTATAAAGGAACAAACAATCTGGTGAATCTGGCGGGAATCTTAGGACATAGCAGTCTGGAGATTACAAGGGTATATACGACAGAAAAAATACAGGTGTGGATCAAAAATATAGAAACATTAGATTTAGTAAGCGAGTGGAGCACCACATAAGAATAGTTATGTTGTCATAGAATCATACATAAACGGAGAAAAACTTGCTCTCTGTTCATTAGTATAGTCCAATCTAAGTGAGATGTCAAGAAATTTCAAATAATTCAGCCCCAAAACGGCATCACGAAAACCCGGAGAAATCCATGAGATTTTTTCTTTGAAAAGATTTCAGATTTCTTCGGGTCTTTCTTGCTTTATTCATAAATGATTACCGAAATGACAACATAACTATTCTTATGTTGCATAGAATAGAGAAGAACTTGCTTTACACTGATTGAACAGTGATGCGGTTCAGGGAGGAGATTCAATGAAAGGATTGAAGAAAAAAAGGAGATTGTTGGCACTCGTGATGGGCCTGCTGCTGATATTCTGTACAGTTCCGGTTTTTGCTGAAAACCAGAGCAATAAAATTCCAGATACGGTGAATGCAGAGGAAGTGTCGGCAGAAACAGTGCCCGGAGAAACTTCGGGGACGGAGAGCAACAGAGACGGGACAGACGAAATTCTGAATACAGAAGGGGGCCCGGAGAACGGTTCCGGCAACGGAAAAACAGCAGATACAGGCGCTGTGTCGGATGCTGAAGTGACGCCGGAAAAGGAAGCGGCAACGGAAGGAATAACAGAGCAGGATGTTCCGGAAGCGGAGAATGTAGGCGCGGGAAATCCGGTGGCAGTTCATCTAAGCCGAGGTGCGGCTTTGGAGGCAGCGCCGGAACATCAGAAGTATATTAAGAAAAATGCAGAGGATGATTACACTTTGACGTTGAATGTCAAGGGAATGTATGACTCTGAGACGACCATACCAAAGATAGACGTTCTGCTGATCGTTGATAAGTCGAACAGTATGGATCAGAACATGACTACGACTGGGGGAAAAACGTCCAGAATGGATGTCTTGAAACAGGTTGTCACAAAAGAGGGCGGTCTGACGGATTCTATTTTGGGAAATGCACAGATTGATGCCCAGATGGCAGTTGTAACGTACAGTGGTAGCCAAGACGGTGGAACCTACAATGATGCAAAACTATTACAGAAATGGACAGATGAACAAGCAACAGTGAACAGTGCAGTAAATGGCATCAAGGCGGATGGCGGAACAAACTGCGAGGCGGGACTTCGTACCGGAGCAGAGGCATTGGAAAGCAGCAGAGCGGATGCGAAGAAATTCGTCATTTTCCTGTCTGACGGTGAGCCTACTTATTATTATGCAAATGGAACTACGGATAAGTATTGGGTTCCAATCTGGGGGGACATTTTATATGATGCGGGAACGACATTAGGACCCGGAAGTGGATCCAGTCAAACAGCTTGTGATCGGGCAATAGAACAGGTGAAGCAAATCAAAGGGATGGAGGGATTTTATACCATTGGAATGACAAACGATTCGAATCCTACCTTCCTTACAGGGTTGAAGGACGCTTCCGACGCTGCGAAGACAGGGTATTATGGGGCAAATGATACAGATGAACTGGAAAAGGCTTTCCAGGAAATCGTAGGAGAGACAACAGAGTTCATCTGCAGAAATGTAACGATCACAGATAAACTCAGTGAGTATGTAAAGATTCCGGGGGGAACGTTGACTAATCATTATACTGTAACTGCTACGAAAGATGGAGAGGTAACTGATATTACAGGTCAGGATACGATTACGGTAACGCTGAGTGAAGATGGTAAGACGGTTACAGCAACATTTAAAGACGGCTTTGTTCTTGACAAGGATACCACGTATGCGGTGAACTTTGATGTGGTTCCTACACAGAAAGCATACGATGACTATTCAAACTTAGAAGGCGAGTATCCTGATACAGGCAGTGCAGACAGTGACGCCCCGGGAAAGGAAAGTAGTTCCGGAAAGCCTGGTTTCTATTCCAACGAAAGCGCAACACTGACCTATACTTTCGGAAAGACAGGAGAAGGAACACCTCAGACCGTTGCTTACGTGGAACAGCCTGTAGTTCAGGTTTCCGCAATGCAGATTCCTGTAACGAAAGTCTGGAAGGGTGTACCAGAGGGTGTGGAAAAACCGGCTGTAACGGTATCTCTGTATCAGGATGCGGCTGCAACACCATATAAAACGCTGCAATTGACCGAAGGCAACCAGTGGAAGGGAACATTCACTTATGTGGCGAAAGGTCATACCTACACAGTGAAAGAAGAGGCTTTGGAGGGATATGAGAGCGCTGTAAGTGGAAATACGACAAACGGATTTACGGTTACCAACAGCCGGAAGCCATCCCTTACCGTTGCAAAAGAAGTGACTGGCACCATGGGGGATAAGACGAAAAAATTCGAGATTACTATAACACTGAAAGATGCAAAGAATGCTCTGCTGACTGGAACCTATGCATATTCACAAACAGTGAATGGTACAACGCAGACAGGCAAACAGGAAGTAACAAATGGAACGATCACGGTGGAACTGGGACACAAGGACACCTTTACGCTGCATCAACTTCCGGTTGGAACAACGTATCAGGTTGAGGAAAAGCCTGAAAGCGCTCAAGAATATGAGGTTGAGTATAAGGCTGATGATAATGGGACTTTACAGGAGGGTGATCAGACCGTAACAGTCATCAACCATCTGGGTACGGTGCCGATAACAGGAATCTCGGGAATGGGCAGCGGATGGACGATGGGAATTCTGATGCTAAGTGTTTTTGCGGCAGCAGCATTGATCTTTGGAATCGTTGTTCGCAGGAAACACGGCCGGAGACAGTAGTCAATGAAAAAGATGCAAGAGAAGAAGAATGATCAGCAGAGGAAAAAGCAGCCATCGCTGGCTGTGGAGCTGGGATTGCTGCTTTTGAAAATCGGGATGATTCTTATCATTTTTCTTCTGTCATTTACCACGGTGTTTGGAATCTTCCGGTTTACGGGGGATTCCATGAGACCAGCCGTGAAAGACGGAGACCTGGTGATTTTTTACAGACTGGATAAGGAGTATGTGGCTTCGGATGTGGTCATCCTGAAACAGGGAGGAGAAACACAGGTCAGACGAGTAATAGCCGTAGAGGGTGATACGGTAGATATCAACGAAAACGGTCTGATGGTCAATGGGGCAATCCAGCAGGAGACGGAAATATACGGGACAACAGACAGATATGCGGAAGGTGTTGCATTCCCTTTGACTGTGGGAGAAGGGCAGGTTTTTCTGTTGGGAGACGGACGGGAACACAGTACCGATAGCCGGATCTATGGTCCGGTTTCGATTCAGGATACGCTGGGAAAAGTCCTGACTCTGGTTCGAAACAGAGGGATATAAATTTATCTTCAGGCCATCTGGACGATAATTTATATAATAAGTCATTAAGATTATGAAGGAGGATTTCAAAAATGATGAAGTTTAAAAAATTCAAAACAGCGGCAGCAGCCGGATTGATGGCGGCCGTCATGTGCATGGGAACGGTAGTATCAGCCGCAGAGGAACCTACAGTACCTACAGCAAAGGCTGAAATCCAGAAAGATTTTCAGATTGCAGAGGGAATTACGGTTCCGGGCATTACATTCACGTTTACATTTGCGGGTTTGGAAGCAGATGCTCCGGTCATTTCAGCGAAAACAGTTGATTATTCCAATGCAGATACAGTAACTTCCGGTATTTCAAGTAAGACTGTAGCAGAGATCTTTAGTGGAGTGACCTTCCCGCATGCCGGTGTATATACCTACACGGTAAAGGAAACTGCAGGGGCAACCTCTGTTGAAAATGGCACAGTGACTTACGATGGATCTGTTTATACCGTACGTGTATATGTGAAAAACACAGAAAATGGTGGGTTGGCAATTGATCAGATTACTGCAGCAAAATCAGGAGCTGCTGGAACAGAAGAAAAACAGGACGCGATTAAATTTGTAAACAAATTTGAGAAAACCACTTCTTTAACGGTTGCCAAACACACAGAGGGCGCTCTGGCAGATAAAACGAAAGCGTTTACATTTAAAGTAACATTTACAAAACCGGCTACATACGATGGAAGCACTTTTGTATCTGGGAATGATACATATACGTTTGGTCGGGAATATACTTTTACACTGGCAGACGGTGGGCAGAAAGTATTTAGCAATCTGCCGGCGGGTACCAGATATGTGGTAACAGAGGTTGAAGCGGCGGATGGATATGCTCCGAGCGTAACTGTTGTAGAAAATGGAACACAAACTGTAACTAATAAAACGGCAGCAGATGCAGATTCTCTTGCTACAGCAGAAACCGGAAAAACCAATCTGGCAGGAGAAGGAACCAATACAGTTACTTTCACAAACACATACAAGGATGTACCGATTACTGGTATCATTATGAACAACCTGCCTTTCGTAATTCTGATTCTTGCTGCAGCTGCAGGGCTTGTGGGATACTTGGTAATCAGAAGAAAAGTTGCACGGTAAGCGTGTATTACAGAGGATAAAACGGCGGGAAGAGAGGCGAATGGTGAGTAGACAGCAAAAACCAGGGAAGCATATATGCAGATCTGCCGGGAGACTGACGATAAGGCTTCTGGACGGCGCCGTAAATTTTGCGGTGCTGACCGCCTTTCTTCTGCTTTTTGCTTTAGGATGTTATGTGTTGTGGGATTCCAAACAGATTATGCAGGCAGCAGATACCAATCGGTATGAAGTATATAAACCGACAGAGGATAAGAGCAAATCTTTTGAAGAATTGCAGGCTTTGAATCCAGAGGTAATCGGTTGGGTGACAGTTGATGGGACACATATTGATTATCCGGTCACACAGGCGTCAGATAACGATAAGTATGTAAATACAGATGCGGAAGGGAAGTATTCCCTGGCCGGAAGCATTTTCCTGGATTACAGAAATCAAAAGGATTTTACGGATTTTAATTCGATTCTGTATGGGCATCATATGGCGGATCATGCTATGTTTGGAGACCTGGCAGATTTTAAGAATCGAACATTTTTTGACGCGCATCCCAGTGGAAATCTGTACTATGGCGGAAGTAATCATAAGGTCGACTTTTTTGCTTTCCTGGAAGCAGATGCTTATGACAGTACGATCTATCAACCCGCTGTGACAGAAGATGGAAGGCAGGAATATCTGAATACCATTTTTCAGAAAGCGCTGTATTTGCGTCAGTTACAGGTTGATACATCGGATCATCTCCTTTTGCTTAGTACCTGTACATCGGATGCAACGAACGGGAGACACATTCTGGTTGGGGTAATCAGGGAAGCGGATTCTGCGTATGGGATAAAGGATGAAGGAGAGAGGGAGAATGAGCCATAGAAATAGAATGTGGAAAGAGAAAATCATTTGTGGATTATTGACAGTTCTTCTGCTGTTCGGTGTAGGGAGCCGGGTCTATGCGGCGGGAGAAGACGGTGTTTCTGTGTATTTGCCGATCAGTCAGACATTTGATGGAAATCAGACAGAAAGAGTTGTCTATCAGTTGACAGCATTGGAAGCAAATGCGCCCATGCCGGAAGGAAGCGCCGACGGAAGTTATACGTTTGCCATGACGGGCACAGGGAATCAGGAAATCGGCCCTATGGAATATGTACATGGCGGAATTTACCGCTATCGTGTAGAACTGAAGACGGCGGAGGAAAAAGAAAATTACATATATGACAAAACTGTGTATACAGTGGAAGTTTATGTGAAAAATACAGACGATGGTCTGAGAGCGGAGATAATCGTACTGGATGAAGCAGGAATGAAGTACAGTTGTATCCGGTTTGAACATGCGTATATTGCTCCGGCTGCGCCTGCTCCGACACCATCGGATACACCGCGGCCAGTAAAAACAGGGGATGACACTGTAATCCTGTGGTATGCAGCAGCGCTTATACTGGCATTTCTGACGCTGGTATTTATCCGGAGAGTAAGACTTAACAGAACAGCGAATGACCGGGAAAAGTAAATATTTCTGAGAAATAAGGGAATATCCCAACGATTGTATAAACCTCCAAACTGATGTAAGATAAACTTACCAGTTGGAGGTTTATTCTCTTTTGGTATCAGTCCTACGCTTAAAAGTTATCTGCCTTTAAGCGCGCTGTCCTTTCCGGTACCAAAGTGATCTGCCGTTAGTATGGCATAGGCTTTCTCATAGTCTCCTTTTCTCATATGGCGGACCATCTTTTTAAGATTTTCATTGGTCTTAGGGATATGCATTCCATTCTTCACAGAGTACTGGCCCATGCGGATCAGTTCGGACAGGTTGTTTTCGTAGATCCGGTTGATTCTGTCATTGTCGAATATACTGACGATTTCCATGTGCATGGCAGTATCTGCCACTTCCCATTCATAAAGGTCATTGGCAGCAGCGCACATGCGGACTACCTTTTCCTCAATGCGGTAAGAGTATTCCTCGTTGCGGCCGGTAGTAAAGATCAGCTTGAATGCGGCCCCTTCCAGCAATTCCCGCAGCTGGTAGATTTCGTTGATATCCTTATCTGTGATTTCCTTGACCGTCATGGATTTATAATAGTCGGATACGATCAATCCTTCTGTCTGCAGTCTGTGAATGGCTGCGCGGACAGGACTTCGGCTCATACCCAGCCGGCTGCAGAGCAGGGCTTCGGTCAAAGCCATGCCGGGAGGATAGGTCAGGTTTAAAATATTCGTTTTTATGTTTTCATAGGCCTGGTCTGCGAGAGAGGCGCTTTTATTGGCCATAGGGGACCTCCTTGTTTTCTGTATGAGTATACGAAATATGATATTGTATACAAATCATAACGTATTTATAGGGGAAATGCAAGATAATTATTGACTTTCTTTGATTTGCATAGTATAGTCGTTGTAAGAATAAAATTGTATACAAATAAAAAATATGTATACAAAAGAAACTCGTACAATTCATGAGCAAAGGAAGGTATGGAAGATGAAATTAGGATTTATTGGTACAGGAAACATGGCATCAGCAATAATGGGCGGCATTATAAAGAAGCAGATCATTCCGGCACAGGAGATTATCGGAGCGGATCTATTTGCTCCGGGAAGAGAACGCGCAAAAGAGCAGTTTGGCATTCAGGTGACAGATAGCAATAAGGAAGTCGTAGACAAGGCGGAAGTCATCGTGCTGTCGGTTAAGCCACAGTTTTATGAGGATGTGATCAATGAGATCAAGGGAGATATTAAGGAGAGCCAGATCATTATTACGATCGCTCCGGGCAAGACGCTTGCATGGCTTGCCGAGAAGTTTGGCAAGGATGTTAAGATCGTGCGCACTATGCCGAACACGCCTGCAATGGTGGGGGCCGGCATGACGGCGGCATGCCCCAACGAGCACATAACGGAAGAGGAGATGGCATATATCCGTACGCTGCTGGAGTGTTTCAGCCGTGTCGAGATGATTCCGGAGCGCCTGATGGATGTGGTAGTATCCACCAGCGGAAGTTCCCCGGCCTATGTCTTCATGATGATTGAAGCGATGGCTGACGCGGCTGTTTCCGGCGGCATGCCAAGACCACTGGCATATCAGTTTGCGTCACAGGCAGTTCTTGGAAGCGCCAAGATGGTCTTGGATACAGGCAGGCATCCTGGGGATCTCAAAGATATGGTCTGCTCTCCGGCAGGAACTACGATCGAGGCGGTACGCGTACTGGAAGAACGCGGATTCAGAAGCGCAATCTTTGAGGCCATGAAGGTATGTGAAGAAATTTCAAAGAATATGTAGCATAAATATTGTATAAATATCAGTACAATGTCCTAAAATCTTGAAATATGAGTTAAGATAGTATCAAGTTTCAATCAGGGGCGGTTCTGGTTCAACCTTTTTGCGGCGGGCTGGCAAGGGATTTGACCGGAACTGCCCCTGATTGCGTTGGGAGGCGACAGAATTATGCATAGTAAGAGACTTGATTATTTTACGATAGAAGAAGCCTATGGGGGCAGCCAGGATTGGTTTACAAATGTAGTTATGAATATCGGAGGATGCGGCGCTGCGACTGCCTGCGACAGTTGTATCTACTTTGCCCTCCATATGGGCATGGACGCGCTCTATCCTTTTGACAAGATGCATCTTAATAAGGAAGAGTATAAGCAATTCAGCCAGATTATGAAGCCCTATATCCGGCCGAGGGTCGGCGGGGTGAAGAAGCTGGAATGGTATATGGAAGGATTCCAGCGGTATATTCAAGACGTAAATGACAAGACGGGCGCCGGGATACAGATTGCCATGGAAGGATTGAAAGGAAGCCATTCCTATGAAGAAGCGGCTGAAAAGATCAGACGGCAGATCGATGCGGGGCTTCCGGTGCCGTATTTGATGCTGAGGCATAAGAATGTTGACAAGTATAAAGACTTTATCTGGCACTGGTTTCTCGTGGTAGGCTACGAAGACGGGCCCCAGGAGATGTATATAACAGCGGCCACCTATGGGCAGGCGGTGCGGATGTCCCTGAAGGAACTGTGGGACACAGGATACGAAGAAAAGGGCGGTCTAATATTATATTCCATAATTTGAAATATTTTCATGAAATGAACACAAATTCCTGTTAGAATATGAGTATAGCAACCCATAATCAAGTTAGAAAAGGCGGGGTATAAGTTGAGAAAGAGAAATAAGATATTGGCCTGCGCCCTGGCGGCTGCGATATTTATCGCAACGGGCGTAGGGGCGAAGGTTTTGGCAACTTCGGAGACAGAAGACAGTACGAAGCAGACGGATACGGAGACAACGAAGCTTACCAAGACACAGGAAGAATCTCTGAAGAAGATTAAGGCTACCTACGATGTAAAGAATCAGGAGAAGACAGCAGAGGAACTGGAAGAGAAGAAGTCCTCTCAGGAGTACACGCTTAGCAACATGCTGATAGAATACAATCCATTCGGTACCAACACCCAGTCGCTCTATGTGTATTTCAATACGGATGAGCCGGTGAGCGTGGCCTATACGGTTCATGCCGAAGACCCGAAGATTCAGGACTTTAACCGGACGGTGTATCAGGAGGAGGCATACCAGAAAGAACATGAATTCCAGGTGATTGGCCTGATACCTGATATGGAGAATAAGGTTACCTTTTTCTTGACGAAGGAAGATGGATCCACGGACACCAAGGAGATCGTATTTGAGATGGGCTCCCTTATGGGAACGGAAGATGTGCAGCTGGATACGGATGTAGAAGGCGATGCAAGCCAGTTGGAAGACGGGCTCTACGTGGTCTTGGGAAATGACAGCACGGCTCTGGACTTTATGTATTATTACGACAATAATGGAACGCTCCGGGGAGAGGTGCCGCTTCTGGGATACCGAAGCCACAGGCTGATCTTTGATAAGGATTTCATGTACTACAGTATTTCTGAGACGAAGATGGCGCAGCTGAGCAGGACGGGGCAGGTGACAAATGTCTTTGACCTCGGAGACTATGAAGTCCATCATGACTATGTATTTGATGATAACGGCAATATGCTGATTCTGGCATCGGATAAGAAGCAGGACAGCACGGAAGATGTTGTGATCAAACTGGACGTAAATTCCGGAGAAGTCACCAAAGTGCTGGATCTTGGCACTCTGTTTGGGGAGTATAAGGCGGAATGCCAAAGAAGCGAAGAAGGAGAACTGGACTGGATGCATATCAATACGATCCAGTGGATGGGCAACGGATCTGTGCTGTTAAGTTCGAGGGAGACTTCCTCTATTATAAGGGTTGATGATATCTATGGAACTCCAACGGTGGGCTATATGATCGCGGAGAAGTCCTTCTGGGCAGGGACGCAGTATGAAAGCCTGGTATTTGCAAAGGATGGAGAGTTTACCATCCATGGAGGACAGCATTCGGTCTCCTATGTAGAAGATGACAGTCTGCCGGAGGGACAGTATTATCTGTATATGTTTAACAATAATATTGGAATCAGCGAAACCAAGCCAGATTTTGACTGGGCCGCGGTGGGGCTTGCACAGAACAGCGCCAAGGAGGGGGCTTCTTCTTATTACTATAAGTATCTGGTGGACGAGAACGCAGGAACCTTTAAACTTGTAGATTCCTTTGAAGTTCCTTATTCCGGCTATGTAAGCAGCGCCCAGGATATTGGGGACAATACGGTGATTGATTCCGGATTCCAAGGCATGTTTGGCGAGTATGACAAGGATCATAGACTGATCGCAAGTTATAAGATGGATATGGAAAAGTTTATTTACCGCGTCTATAAGTATGATTTTGACGGATTCTATTTTGAAGACGGAATTATAGGGCAATAGATGGAAGCGATGCCGGAGCACATGTATGATCCGGCATCTTTTTGCCTAGTCGTCTATGCCGAAGGTCCATTCCAGCTGGTCCTCGGCAGCGTCCAATTTATCTTCCAACTCTTCCAGCGCCTGATCCTGGCTTTGGTATTCTTCCCGGGAAAGTTTCTCCTGGCGGTACTGGTATTCCAGATAATCCTCATAGGCATCCAGACGGCTGTCTATGCTCTTCATTTCTTTTTTGAGGGTGAAGAACTGTTCCATTTTTTCCTCTTCAGTACCGTCCGGCTTGGCTTCATTGGCCTTTGACACCATATCATCCACAGCCTGGGTAAGAGATGCGATAGAGTCATCGGACGCGGAGACTTCATGAATAGCGGCCTTATCCTGAGAGGATTCGGCAAGATTATTATTAATCTCCATATCAGCCAATTCCTGTTCCATCTGGTCTACCCGTTTCTTGAGAGCGTCCACATCGTCCGTATTATTTTCGCACCCTGCAAGCGCGAGCACCAGCATCATGGCCGCGGCAGTCCCCAATATCTTACATTTTTTCATCATATCATCCTCCCTGTCTTACTTTGTCTTGATTAGTATTCCTGATTCTATGCATATCATTCCAATCAAGATACTTTACGAATGGAAAAATATCCGTTACAATAGATAATGCGGTTTATATATTTGAAAAAAGAGAGGAAGTATATTATGGAAAATCCAATTATTACGATTGAAATGGAAAATGGAGACATCATGAAGGCAGAATTATATCCGGAGATTGCGCCGAATACGGTAAATAACTTTATCTCGCTGGTGAAGAAGGGATATTATGACGGACTGATCTTCCACCGCGTAATCAGTGGATTCATGATTCAGGGAGGATGTCCCGAAGGCACTGGTACGGGCGGCCCGGGATACAATATTAAAGGGGAATTTGCACAGAATGGTTTTGCCAATGACCTGGCTCATACGGAAGGCGTCCTTTCTATGGCAAGAGCAATGCATCCGGATAGCGCAGGCTCCCAGTTTTTTATCATGCACAAGAATTCTCCACATCTGAATGGTTCTTATGCAGCATTCGGAAAGATTATCACGGGCATGGATGTAGTGAATAAGATCGCGGAAACGCCTACAGACTACAATGACAGGCCATTGGAGGCACAGAAGATGAAAAAGGTAACGGTAGATACCAAAGGCCAGGACTATCCGGAACCAGAGAGGGCATAATGGAGAAGGGTTATGATATGGTTCAGACAGAAAAACTGATTTTTGAATATGAGAAGCGGGACGAGGAAGGCAATGTGATCGGCAAGTCACGAGCCATAGACGAAGTGGATATCGACGTAAAGGAAGGCCAGTTCATAGCGATTCTCGGCCATAACGGCTCTGGGAAATCTACGCTGGCTAAGCATATCAATGCAATCCTGGTTCCGACAGAGGGCACGGTATGGGTGAATGGCGTGGATACGACGGACCCGGCTGAGCTATGGAACGTGCGCCAATCAGCCGGCATGGTATTCCAGAACCCCGATAATCAGATCATTGGAACCGTAGTAGAGGAAGATGTAGGATTTGGCCCGGAGAATCTGGGAGTTCCTACGGACGAGATCTGGCAGCGTGTAGAAGAAAGTTTGAAGGCTGTCGGCATGATAGAGTACCGGCACCATTCTCCGAATAAACTCTCAGGGGGACAGAAGCAGAGGGTGGCGATTGCCGGCGTGGTAGCCATGGAGCCTAAGTGCATCGTGCTGGATGAGCCGACTGCCATGCTGGATCCGGTAGGGCGCAAGGAAGTCCTAAAGACAGTGAAGAAGTTGAGGGAGCAGAAGAAAGTTACAGTGATTCTGGTCACCCATTATATGGAAGAAGTCATAGATGCGGATAAGATCTATGTGATGGATCACGGGCGGGTGGTAATGGAAGGAACGCCGAAGGAAGTATTTTCCCAGGTAGACGAACTAAAGAAATACCGTCTGGATGTCCCCCAGGTGACAATCCTGGCAGATGAACTTAAGAAGCAAGGACTGGATATCCCGTCAGGTATTCTTAGGAAAGAGGAATTGGTGGAAGCATTATGTCAATTAGATTAGAACATCTTAACTATGTATACAGCCTTGGAACGGCATATGAAAAGCATGCGCTTAAGGATATTTCCCTGACGATTCCCCATGGGGAGTTTGTCGGGATCATCGGTCATACCGGTTCGGGAAAGTCCACGCTGATCCAGCATCTGAATGGCCTTATAAAAGCCACCAGCGGCGCGCTGTATTATAATGATGAGAATATATATGAGGAAGGATATAACATGCGGGAACTCAGAAACCAGGTGGGACTGGTATTCCAGTATCCCGAGCATCAGCTGTTTGAGATAGACGTGATGACGGATGTGTGCTTTGGACCTAAGAATCAGGGGCTTGGCCCCAAAGAGTGCAAGGAGCGGGCGCTGGAGGCGCTGAAACTTGTAGGACTTAAGGAAAAGTACTATAAGTCTTCTCCTTTTGAACTGTCCGGAGGGCAGAAACGGCGTGTGGCAATTGCCGGCGTGCTGGCTATGCGGCCTAAGGTCCTGGTACTGGACGAGCCTACCGCGGGGCTGGATCCGAAGGGCAGGGATGACATTCTTGATCAGATTGCCTATCTCCACAAAGAAAGCGATATGACGGTCATCCTTGTGTCCCACAGCATGGAAGATATTGCCAGATATGCGGACCGCATTATCGTTATGAATAAAGGCTCTGTCATGTATAATGACAAGCCGAAGAAAGTATTTGCACATTATCAGGAACTGGAAAAGGTTGGGCTTGCGGCGCCGCAGGTCACATATATCATGCATGATCTTAAGGAGCATGGGCTTCCTGTGAAGGTGGACGTAACCACGGTGGAGGAAGCAGCCAGAGAAATCATGCAGGCACTGGAGAGAAAAGAATGATTCGAGACATTACAATCGGACAATATTATCCGGCAAAGAGCGTGCTGCACAGGCTGGATCCAAGGGTGAAACTGGTATCCACGCTTCTGTATCTGATCTCTTTGTTTCTGTTTAAAAGCATACCCGGCTATATCGTGGCGACTGTATTCCTGGTAGCCGTCATACGGCTTTCAAAAGTACCGTTTTCCTACATTGTCAAGGGCCTCAAGCCCATTGTCATGCTGCTGATGATAACGGTATTATTTAATCTGTTTCTGACCAGGGACGGCGAGGTGCTGTTCCATGCATGGATCTTCACCATTACAGAAGGAGGGCTTCGAACGGCTGTCTATATGGCGATCCGGCTGATCTATCTGATCATTGGCTCTTCGCTTATGACATTTACTACAACGCCGAATGAACTGACGGATGGAATAGAGAAACTGCTGCACCCATTGAACAAGATTCGCGTTCCTGTGCACGAGGTGGCGATGATGATGTCTATCGCGCTGCGATTTATTCCCATACTTCTGGAAGAGACAGATAAGATCATGAAGGCGCAGATTGCCCGGGGCGCTGACTTGGAGAGCGGCAATATTATTCAGCGGGCTAAAAATATGATCCCTATCCTGGTTCCTTTGTTCGTATCGGCCTTCCGGCGCGCCAATGACCTTGCAATGGCTATGGAGGCAAGATGTTACCGCGGAGGCGAGGGAAGGACCAAGATGAAGCCTCTGAAGTACCAGTCAAGAGATCGTATGGCATATATCGTGGTCGTGGCATATGTGGTGGCGGTATTCTTTATTGGAAGGTACGTGCCGCTGCATCTTTGGATATTCTGATGACAGGACGTAACATGGATAAGGAGGACGCGGTGCCTTTTGAAAAGAATTAAACTGACCATAGCCTATGATGGCACAGATTACTGCGGCTGGCAGATTCAGCCTAATGGAATTACGGTTGAAGAGGTATTGAATAAAAAGTTAAAGAAACTGACTGGAGAAGACATTCATGTGATCGGAGCCAGCCGGACCGATTCCGGGGTGCATGCATTAGGCAATGTGGCTGTATTTGATACGGAGTCTTCCATTCCGGCGGAGCGGATGGCTTATGCCCTGAACCAGCGGCTTCCAGATGATATTGTGATTGTAAGTTCAAAGGAAGTTCCATTGGACTGGCATCCCAGATATCAGGATGAGATCCTTAAGACGTATGAATACCATATTTATAACGCACCGGTACAAAACCCTTTAAAGCGCAGATACAGCGCTTTTGTATCATTTCCTATGAATGTAGAGAAGATGAGGGAAGGAGCGGCTTATCTTCTGGGCGAACATGATTTCGTAAGTTTCTGTAATGTACGGACTAGTGTGGAAGATACGGTTCGGACAGTGAAGGAATTAATGATCGAGCAGGAAGGGCCGGATATTACCATTCGGATTACAGGGAATGGATTCCTCTATAATATGGTTCGGATTATCGCGGGCACTTTGATACGGGTGGGAAGAGGGTTCTATGAGCCGACAAAGGTGAAGGAAATCCTGGAAGCCAGGGAGCGTACGCAGGCTGGAGTGACGGCGCCTCCGGAAGGGCTTACGCTGGTTTGCATAGAGTATGATGGGTCATGAAGCGAATCAAAGGGGTATAAATAAATATACTGAACAAAAGAAGGAAAGTGCAAAAAAATTGGGAATTCTGAAAGAATCTGAAAAAAACACTATACAATCCGCATTTTTATGATAATATAAGAATTATAATAAATCTGTGGGAGGATTTTAATTATGGAGATGTTTTTAAACATTGTTCCGGTGCTGGGCATTGCAGCCCTGCTGTTCGCGGCCCTGCTGGCAGCAAGGGTAAGCAGGCAAAACGCAGGAACAGACAAGATGAAGGAGATTGCAGCTGCAATCGGCGAAGGCGCCCAGGCCTTCTTGACGGCAGAGTATAAGATTCTTATATTCTTTGTCATCGTATTATTCGTACTTATCGGCTTTGGCATTGGCAACTGGGTAACTGCCATTTGCTTTGTTGTGGGAGCATTATTCTCTACTCTGGCAGGATATTTCGGAATGACGGTTGCTACAAAAGCAAATGTCAGGACTGCAAATGCTGCCAAAGAAGGCGGAATGAACAAAGCGCTCTCAATCGCATTTTCCGGCGGGGCAGTAATGGGAATGTGCGTGGCAGGCCTTGGCGTTCTTGGAGTGAGCGCCATCTATATGATCACTAAGAATGTGGACGTATTGTCAGGATTCAGCCTTGGAGCTTCATCTATCGCTTTATTTGCGCGTGTTGGCGGCGGTATCTATACCAAAGCGGCTGATGTGGGCGCGGATCTTGTGGGAAAAGTAGAAGCGGGCATTCCCGAAGATGATCCTCGCAACCCAGCCGTTATCGCTGATAACGTAGGCGACAATGTAGGCGATGTTGCCGGAATGGGCGCGGATCTTTTCGAGTCCTATGTGGGAGCGCTTATATCTTCGCTGACTTTGGGAATCGTATATTTTAAAGTGGCAGGCGCCGTTTTTCCATTGATGATCGCAGGATGCGGGCTTCTGGCATCCATTCTTGGAACCTTCTTCGTAAAAGGCGATGAGAAGGCCAATCCGCACAAAGCGCTTAAAATGGGATCTTATGCATCCAGCGTGATCGTACTGATCGTAGCATTTGTATTCAGTAAATATTTCTTCGGGGATTTCAATGCGGCTATCGCGATCGTGGCTGGCCTTATTGTCGGCCTGCTGATTGGAATCATTACCGAAGTCTATACATCAGGAGACTATAAGTCTGTAAAAGAGATAGCAGAACAGTCCGAGACTGGCGCTGCAACGACGATTATCAGCGGCCTCGCGGTGGGCATGAGGTCAACTGCGATCCCGATTCTTTTGATCTGCGCCGGCATCTTTGTGGCATATCAGTTCTGCGGCCTGTATGGCATTGCTCTGGCAGCCGTAGGAATGCTGTCTACCACAGCCCTCCCTGCTGTT
>OGRT01000659.1_pt1 | contig 35415 bp, 27 predicted proteins | sample 1553581 | NCBI WGS metagenome assembly OGRT01 (sample SAMEA2580113, study PRJEB22360) | human gut metagenome | biome: human gut; feature: human-associated habitat; material: faeces | place: Denmark | collected 2008/2010
GGCTGCCGTATTGCGGCGGTCGTATATACAAACAATATGCTTGCCTATCCCAACGGGATAGTATTCTACTGCTATCATACAGCAACAACTCCTTTCAACGATATATATAAACCCCTGCGTAAATACTGTATAGATATACCTTGACAGTATCCTCGCAGGGATTTGTTTTGCGTTTATAGATTTGTCAAAGAGCACTTACAGCAGAGAAAATAATCTGAGCGAGCATTTATTTTACCAGAGATTGCGCCCTGCGTCAAGGCTCATTTCTGAAAAATAGTTACTAAATTTTTATATGATTATTGCATTTTAATATTCAATATGATAGAATAAAATTGCGAAACAAATTTTAATAATTTTGCTGCTTAGTGAGTGTGTATTTTTATCTCGGTAAAAATACAGGCTCTGTTTTCACACACTCTGGCAGCGTTGAAAATTTGTTTCGCAGCAATTAGAGCTATGTATTTTTCGTGCGTGGCTTCGGCTGCGCACTTTTTATTTTGAGGGGGATCATTTATGAAAAGAATAGTATCTGTTTTATTAGTTGTTTGTGTGCTGACTTCTATGATTTCAGTAGGAATAGTAACAAGTTCTGCAAGTACAATATCATCATCAGACGACTATTATACCTACAAAGAATCATACATAAAAAATTATTGCACCTATGATTGCCTTGTAAATGAAATGAGATTGCCTTATAGAGCTTTTGTCGAAACGCTTGACAAAGATACTGCATTTCAAGTTGAACTTGATGCCTGGAAATTAGCTACTATTTCACCGGATTCTCTTGCAACTGAAATAACACAGACACAGCAATGTAAGTATTACGAGGCTATATTAATAGATTTACTTGTTAGAAATACGCAGGAAGAATCATTTATTGAAAATGTTCAGTCTTTTAAGGATTCTATCCACGTTTCCGCATGGAAAAAATATGTAGACTATAACAGTAATATATTGATTGATACTCCCATTACATCCGAAAACGCAGATGCTATATTAAAAGAGATTAAAAGTATGGGTAATTTTGGCAAAGCATTAGAATATGCGGATACAATTAGTGATTATATTGATTATGCCGTTGATATATCTGATTTATTTGATAAGCTTAGTAAACTTGAAATGATAGCACAAATGTCGGAAAGTTATGCAGAAGTTTTAAATATAATGTCAAGCAAGTGCGGTAATAATGTGTATCTTAATACTGCGATTGATAATGTTGCTCTGGTATTTTCGAAAGACCTTACCGTTGAACAAATCAAGTCCATTTTTATTGCTAAATCCGCTCCGTATGTTGTTTTTGAAGAATTTATGAAAGAGGTAAAAAAGCAAGTCATAAGCTATTTAGGTATGGCTGGTTTAGCTATAGACCTTGCACAATCAGTCGGTACTGTTGTTGCTAACTCTTGGTTTGGAACCGAAGATATGATCAACGATTACTATGAGATGAGTTCTTTGTATGAAATTGAAGATTTATTAAGAACAGCTGTATTGAATACAAACGGTAGTACATTTTGCGCAGCGTTTAAAATGTATGAAAACATCTGTCTTATGGGATGTGATTATTCCAAAAAGTATGTTGAACCTCTTTATACATCACTTTTTGGAAAGTTATTTGCTTGGGCAACCAATCAGAATTATGAAAATTACTCCGCCCAGCTTGACGATTTAAAAGAACAACTTTCGTTTATGTTTGAGATGATTGATGTAGGTGCTGATTCTTGGTATGTTATAGATACTGGCAATACAGAAAACATGAATGCAGTAAATGAGAGTTTTACAATTATTCAATATACAAAAGAAGATTACAATAATCAGAATGAAGATATAAAATTAGATACTTATAGTACATATGGTAGTAATAGAGGCTATGATATTACACTTACTAAAGATATGGTAATAAACAATAATTTTGTTGCTACTGGCGGTACGATTGATTTAAACGGACATACACTAACAATAAATGGAAACTTATTACAACCAAGCGGACAAATGTATATAGATGGAGGAACACTTGAAGTAAATGGAGATTACAGAATTCAATCATATGAAAAGAACTCAGTTACTGACGAAATGGAATATGTTTCTTCAAGTGGTTACTTAGTAATGGAAAAATCAAAAGATATTGTAGAAATTGCAGGCGATTTTATCATACAAAGCAATGCAGTAGATAGAAGAAGCGGTCCGATTGGATATTATAATGTTTCTAAGAACGTGTTTAAGTATGGAACAATGAAGGTAGGTGGCGATTTTAAGCAAATAAATGGAACTAACGGCACATATGGTGACTCGTCAAATAATTATACTTGTAGTGAAGATCACACAGTAATATTTAATGGTACGCAACCGCAACATATTTATTTTGAGAGTTTAGATTCTAATTTTAACAAATTAGTAGTTACTAACAATAACCTTGTTTGGTCCGGTAAAATGAACATAACAACTCTCTGCAGTGATATGACAGTTGATTCTAATAATCTTTCAATTTATAAAATAGATTTAAACGGAAAAAAAGCTGTCATTAATAATGATGTATCAATGGATACTTATAGTACATATCCTGCTGAAATAGACTTAAATAAAGGTTATTTTATTATAAATGGAAACTTATTACAACCAAGCGGACAAATGTATATAGATGGAGGAACACTTGAAGTAAATGGAGATTACAGAATTCAGTCATATGAAAAGAACTCAGTTACTGATGAAATGGAATATACAAATTCATCAGGATACCTAAATATGAGTAAGGCGAATGATTTTGTAAAGATTAATGGAAGTTTTTATACACAAAGTATTTGTGGAGAAACAGACAGAATATATAGTCAACCTAGAAATTTATTGTCTGCTGGTACAATGGAAATATCTGGAGACTTCAAGCAAATAACAGGAGTAGATGCTGGTAATTATTATGCAAAAACTAGTAATAATTTTGCTTGTAAAGATACTCATACAGTTATTCTAAATGGCAATAATATACAAACAGTTCATTTTGACAATACAAATAGTTACTTTAATAATCTTAAATTGATAAAAGATAAAGAAAAAGGTTATATATTTGATCAGGACAATTGTTGGAATAAGCTTTATCTTAATACAAATGTAGAATCAGTTGTTCTTACATCTACAAAAAACTCTTTGAAACAAGGTGAATCAATGCAACTTGTTTCAAATGTTATGGGAATTAACTTGCCGAGTCAAGAGGTAATATGGACAATCTCCGGCAACACTGATTCCAATACTACTATTTCCGACAAAGGTATTTTATCTGTCAGCCTGAACGAAAAAGCAAAACAAATTACTGTTACAGTCACTTCAGTTGCAGACAACACCAAGTCTGCGAGTCTTACAATCACCATTGAAGAGATTGTACCCGTTATTAACGGTATAGCAATTACTCCTTCTGTTGCAAGCACTGCTTGCGGTCAGAGTTGTCAATTCAATGCGGTAGTTTTCGGATTCTATAACCCCTCTCAATCCGTAATTTGGTCGATTTCAGGCAACAAATCATCAAATACAAAAATTGATTCCAACGGCTTACTGACAATTTCCAACAATGAAACAAGTAAACAAATCACCGTAAAAGCAGTTTCATCAGCTGATAAAACTATAACCGCAAGTGTGACTGTTGATATTATGCAAATTAAAATCACCTCAACTGTTGATAATGTTACAGTTACAATGGAAACAGGTGAAACACAGCATTTAAAAGCAGTAGTAACCGGTACTAACAATCCGAGTCAGAATGTTGTCTGGAGCGTTAGCGGAAACAACAGCGAGAATACAGTTATTAGCGATAGCGGCGAAATTACCATAGGAAAAGATGAAACATCAGCTTTGATTATTGTAAAGGCAGTTTCTGCTGAAGACTCTTCAAAATACGGCGAATTCGCAATTAGCGTTAAGCAAAATATTCTAATCGGCGATACTAACGGTGATGGAAATGTTACAATTGCAGATGCCACCGAACTTCAAAAACATCTTGCAAACATCATAGATTTTGATGATGAACAGCTTGCTGTTGCAGATACAAACGGCGATGGAAGTGTTTCAATAGCAGATGCGACACAAATTCAGAAATATCTTGCACAACTTATTCCTTCGCTCGGTTAATAATTCAAAAATCCTATCTGGCTATTGCAGTCAGATAGGATTTTTAATACATATCAAATATATTGACAATTATGTTTATATGCGCTAATATTCACTTGATGTGAAAACTTTTTGTGAATACTTTTCCGATGTTTCCGAAAAAAGAAAAGATAAAATTTATATACCCGATAATAATGGATTTTACGAAACTAATAATATGAAATTCAGTCCGAAACCGAATAATGAAGTTCACGATGATAAGCATCTTTGGGACAGAGATTGGGATGTGCAACACAAATTTAAAGAGAAGTTTGTGCTTATATCAACTGAATACGCTTTTACAAGTAAAGAACAATCCGACTGTTTGATTTCAGAATTTCAAAAATTCGGCAAATATAAACTCGCAAAAACTGTTGGACACACTTGGTTTGAGTGCAACGATTCAAGTAATATAATTTCAGCTTTTAACAAAATATTAAAATCTTCACAAAATCATAATAAACGATTTTTACCGGAAAATTTAAAAAACGGTTCTTGTGGTAAGGATAAGGGGATATGAATAAAATTCAGTATTAAAAAGCACAGGCTTTTCAAAATAACGAAAGTCTGTGCTTTTTATTTTCCTGTATCTATTTACTATTTCCTCTAAGCATTACATCGGCGGTGAAGATGCCGTCTTTTTGCGTGAACCGGCAGTAGCCGCCGCCCTTTTCGGCTATGCGGCGGACGGATTGTGTGCCGATGCCTTCGCCGCTGTGTTTGCTTGATTCAAAAATTCCGTTCTTTTCTTTTACAACTCCGTTGTAGAAGTTTTCTACTTTAATAAGCACTACATTATCCGAGTGCATTCTTGCAAACACGGTTATTCGTCGTTTGTCTGGTGCGGTTCGCATACTTGCCTCAAGCGCATTTTCAAGCAAATTAGAGAGCACAAGGCAAATATCAATTTCAGATACGGAAAGTTCTTTTGGAAGTTCGAGCTTGAATACACACGGTATTTCCAAATCTTTATACCTATGATAATAATGCCCCGCTACTCCGTCAATCGCATTGTTTTCGCACAGCTTGAGTTCCGAACTCGGAATGCTCTTGCTCATTTCGCTTAAATAATTTTCAAGGTCTGCCCAATCTTTTCGTTTGACAAACGAATTAAGAATCGACAGATGATGCCGCATATCGTGACGAGCGTGTCGGGTTTCTTCAATCGCCTTATTAAGCGTGTTGTACTGCTCTTGCTGCATATACAGAATTGTGTTTTCCTGCGTGAGCTTGTGATTGTGATTAAGGCTTTTTGCCATTATGTAAAACAGAGCGTAAAAAAGCAAAAGCAAACCGAGCATCGTACAACAGATTACAATATATCCCTGCATAATTCTTCCTGTATGCAGAATGTTTGGATTCCACGGTATTATAAATATGTTTATGGCGATAAAAACAGTGGGTAATATCCAGAACACATACCATGTGTGAGCAATGTTTTCGTCGTCTATTAGGTCGCACACTGCGTGAGAGGCAGGGTAAAACGCAAGCATTACAAATATCCAGCAAAAAATATTGAAAACAATTCCGCCCGTAAGCCCGAACCAAGGCTCGATATTTTTAGGATAAACTATTGAGTCAATGGCTCGTGTTATGCTTGCAAGGCAGGCATAAACGCCGCACACGGCAAGTGCAATATTTGCGGATTTCAATATAGATGTCCTAAGCGTTGCGCAGTAGGCAATGGTCATAAGCATAAAGGCAGGCAGGATTAAAGAAATTGTTTTTATTTCAAACGAATAACAAAACAGTCCGCCCACTATGCAAAGCATAAGGAGTGTTGACAGCCAAATTGCCGTCAATGCGCCCATTTTTATTTTTAAATGCTCTTTCATAGGCAGGTATGCAAGTAAAGTGCCGGGTATCAGCACGGCAAGCTCAAGCATAGGTCGTAGCATTTCCGTCACAATATCACCTCTTGTTAAAGATAAAATCGGCGAACCGACTTTTTGCGGATTTTGTAAGACTTCGGCTGACCGAAATTCTCACTCCGTTGTTCAGTATAAATTCCGTTCCGTCAAAATCGCTTGCGTAATCAAAATTAAGAATTACTCCACGGTTGCACATAAAAAATCTTTCGTCGCTTTCAAGCTGTTTGCCAAACTCCGCAAATGTACTGCGAACCACGGTGGTTGCACAGTCGCTTTTGTATATGTTGATGCAGTGCTTAAAATGTTCGGCGTAGATTATTTCATTCAGCCTGATTCTCTGTGTGCCGCCGATTACTTTTACTTCTATATATTTGTCCGATGACGGCAGGCGGTTTAAAATATCCGTAAATGCAATTTTAAGTTCATCTGTCGTATATGGTTTGACAAGGTAGTCAAATGCCCTTACTTTAAAGCCCTCGAGTGCGTAGTCCGACGAAGTGGTTGTAAAAATCAGGATACATTCCTTATCAAATTCTCTAAGCAGTTTTGAAATTTCTATTCCGTTTTCTTTATCTATGTAAATATCCATAAATGCAACTTCAAATGCTGTTTGCTTTGAGGCATTTATAAAATCAATTCCTTTTTCAAATTCGTATATTTCTCCGTTAATGCTATTATCCGAAAGTAACTTGTTAAGCCTGCTTATCAGCAATTGTCTGTCACTTTTCAGATCGTCAATAACAGCAATGCGCATTGTAATCCCCTCGGTATGATATAACTATATTCAACATTGTACCACATTTTTTTGTAAAAATCTTGTCTTTGCATATCAATTTGTGACGGATTTCTGCAATTCGTGCTATTTGTATAGAATAAACCGCAAAATATAGGTATAATTATAAAAAATAAAATATTGTTAAAGAAGGGAAACAAATGAACAAAGCAATCAGATTGACTAAATCGTTCACGGCACTGCTGCTCACAGCGATTATTACGCTCGGCACTTTTGCAGTGACTGCAAATGCGGCAGAGCTAAAAAGTATGGACGCCTCAAAATCGGCAAAGTTTGACACAGCCAAGCTGTATTATATTTATCTTAATTTGCCTGATAAAGACACCGATAAGCCGCTTGCCCGCAACGAGTTCCGTTGGAACATCAACGGTACAGGATATGGAGCAAATGTAGCTCATCTTGATTATCTCGGCGGTAAGCAATGTAAGATGAAGCTTCAGCAAAAAGATGATTATTACGGTATAAAATGTGATGATTTTAAAAAATGGCTCGATGTTGAACATAAAAAGTCGGAGGTAGGTAATGTTATTCATCAATGGGACGACACATTGAAAAATGATAATCAATATTTCAGATTTGAGCCTGTACCGAACAAAGCAGATACATACTACATAATTGCTAAAATTACCGACCAAAAAAACAACAATCTTTATGTCGGTACAGAGAAAGATGCTTATAAACAAGAATCAAAAATTGCATTGACATCTAAAAAAACAGAGTGGGTTGTTAGGGCTACGGACGATGTATCCGAAAATTTCGGAGAACAGCAGATCCCCGGCGGTGATTCCAATAAAATAAGGCCGCAGGAAAACGCTCCTGTTTTTATGCTTTATCCAAAAGATTATATCAGTGATGTAAATGTAAATAATGACGCAGTGGTTCAAGGTAACTGCCTGCAGCTTTATTACACCGGCACAACTCCTAAAATTACTGCGGAATGGGTCAGCTCAAGAAGAGCTTACAGACTGAGAAGCTATGATATTAACGAGAATGTTCCGAAAAATGCTTATGGTTCGTCAGTCCCATATGATGCCGTATGGGATGTAGACGGTGTGAATAACCCAAATAAGGCTGTTATTCATGTTTGGAATAATTCAGGCGACAATCATTTGAGTCAGCTTTGGAGATTTATTCCTGTTGATTCCGAGGCTAATGTTTATTACATTTATAATGTAGCCAACAAGCTGTATCTTTCGATTGAGGGATATGAAAATAAAAACGATAACAATGATGTAAAACTTATTCTTTCAAAAAAAGCTTTTAAGTGGGATTTGAAATTCCTTAATATGAATTCATTAAATTCATATACTGCCGAAGATGTAAAAAACAAAACCGATAAAGGCTATGCAATAAACAGCGGCAATTGGATGTCACATTTGCCTGATGATATGTATCTTTCAGAGGTTAATATGCCCGGAACGCATGACACAGGCGCAACTTATATGACTGATGTCGCAGAACAACTTTCAATCGTATGTTGTCAGCGGCTTTATCCCGACGAACAGCTTAATTCGGGAGTAAGAGCATGGGACATAAGAATTAACAGAAAAGAATCAATTAACGAAAACAGTAATCCTACTATTATTCACGGAGAAAATTTTTACACCTGCCACAACAGGGACGGCAGTGATATGACTCTGCGTAATATAATGGACACTGCCAAAGATTTTCTTAAAGAACATCCTTACGAAACTGTTGTAATGACCTTGAAAGGAGATTCGAACGGCAGCGACGAAATTATCGGTGATATTGTTTTAAAGCAATATCTGAATAATAAAAATTATCCGATTTACAAACCGCAGAAAGGCGGAAGTGAGTATTCGCCTAAGCTCAAGGATGTAAGAGGAAAAATTGTATTTATTCGCAGACTTGATTTTTCGGACAGTTACATTAAAAAAGCAGAAAGCAAAGATTTAGGCTTTTCTGTAATGGACGCTTTCGGTATGGATGCAAGCAGATGGGACGATAATGATTATTCTCTTAATAAAAATGCCGTTCGTGTAGGAAACAGCAATATTTATGTACAGGATAATTACGGCGAGCGCGACGCAGATACAAAACTCCTTTATTTTTACAGCACAATTTCCGATGCTACTACGAATAAATATACCGAGCAAGGAAATTATCTTTTTAACTATTCGGGTGCTAAGGATAATATTAATCAGCCAAGAATAGTAAACAGGTCGCTTATGGAGGACAGCTTTTTGTCACAGCCTGCCACATCAAGCGCTATACAAAGCATTGGTTTTGTTATGGCAAACTATATTGACGCAAAGCTAAGCGAAAGAATTTATATGACAAACTTTGTATCCCAACACACTCATACATATAACGAAAAGGGCTTTTGCACAATTTGCGGTCAGTATCAGCCTGCCGTTTATAATAAGAGCACCGATGTGTATACGATAAACAACGCAGGTCAGCTTTTCTGGTTCTCATCACTTGTAAACGGCGACCACAGCTATGCTGATTTTGATAAGCAAAATGCAGGTGCAAACGCAGAACTTGCCGCAAACATTGACCTTGAAAATAAGGAATGGGCGCCTGTCAATAATTATAAAGGCAATTTTAACGGCAAAGGACACAGTATTTTAAATCTTAATATAAGCAAGGCTTCAGATTACACAGGACTTTTCGGTTCTGTAAATGAGGGCAGTGTTTCCGATATTACGGTTTACGGCGACATTACAGTCAAAAATTCCGCAAGTCATATCGGCGGTGTTGTCGGCTACATTAATTTGGGTTCTGTCAAAAATGTAGTTTCTTATGTAAATATAAATAATGACAAATACGGTTCGCAGGTAACGCACGCAGGCGGCATTATCGGCTCTGTAGGAAATGATAAAACAGATATTGAGAAATGTATGTACTACGGAAACATTCACCTCAATAATTCTTCCGATTGTATCGGCGGCGTAATAGCTTACTCAAACGGCGGCGCAAGAGTTAAAAACTGCGCAAACTCAGGCACAGTTACAGCAACGCAAAGCGGCGCATATGTCGGCGGCATTCTCGGCTACCTTAACAATACAAACCCGACAATCGAAAACTGCTACAATTACACAAAGATAAGCGATAACGGCAGTGGCATACATTGCGGCGCAATTATCGGTTGGGCAAGGAATTTTAACAAGTCGAATATCGCAAACAATTATTACAACAAAGATACGGGAAACACTCCGTTCGGTACAGACAGCAAGTTGGGGTTATCGGCAAACGAAAAAACAATTTCTGAATTTAAGTGCGGTGAAGTTGCATTTAAACTCAACAACGGTGTTACCGACGGCACACAGGCTTGGTATCAGAACATAGACAACGGTCTTACTCCTGACGATTACCCCGTATTTAACGGCGGTACGGTTTATTATGCTGACTTTGACAATACATATTCAAACTTTGAGAGAACACCCGATGAGTTTGACAAGGACGACGACGGCAACTTTATTATAAAAACCTACAGCGACCTTGTAAAACTTTCACAGGTTGTAAGAACCGATTACAAGCGATACGGCGACAAGAATTATATTCTTGTAAATAATATTTACGCAGATGAAAATTCAAGCTGGGCACAGGGAATCGGCTCTGTTGCTGAAAACAAACCGTTTAACGGCACATTTGACGGCAACGGCTACAGCATAGGCGCACTTAATATTTCCGCAGGCGAATACGGCGGACTGTTTGAATTTATCGGAGAAAAAGGCATTGTAAAAGATTTGTTTGTTTATGACTGCGACTTTAAGGTCAGTGCAAAAACAGGCGGCGGAATTGCGGCTGTAAATGACGGTGTGATTGACCATTGCGTAAGCGGTATAAACGCTGTATCGGGTACAATCTTTATCAAAAATTTAAAAATCAACGCATCGGAGCTTAACTCGATTCTTAACGCAGATGTCTGCGGCGGTGTTGCGGGTATTAACAACGGTAAAATTACAGGCACACGAAATTGCTCAATCGTAAAGGGCAACGAGTGCGGCGGTATTTCGGCAATTAACACAGGCGAAATTTACGGTTGTGCAAACACAGGCAAGACAGGACTCGATACTTCAACGGTTGCGGGCGGTTTAGTCGGCAAGAACAGCGGCAAAATCGAAAGCTCCTATAACTGCGGCAATGTACTTTGCAAAATCAATTCTGCAAAGGGTTCGATTGTCGGCTTGAACGGCATTGCGGGAACTGACGGTGTAACTGTCAAGAATGTATTTTACACAGCACAAAATTCACTCAATGCAGTAGGCACGGATTCACAGACAAAAGCCGACAGTACAAATATTGCATACGAAAGAACTGTTGAAATGGCAAGCGCAAGCCTTGCGGATAAGTTAAACAGTGTTACAGATGACAGCATAAACTTTATTTGCTCTGACTTTAACAGAGGTTATCCGTACATCAAAGGCAGCTTCCTAAAGTACAGCGTTAAATCTGTAGGCAGCGGCATTACTCTTTCGGGCAATATGCACTCGTCACTTAATGTAAGCTACACTGCTTATTCAAAAGATGACGAACAGTATAAAAAATTCGAGTCGCTTATTAAGGACGGAAAAATTCTTGATTTTTACAAGGGCACACTTTCGGACAATAACGGAAACTCTGCATTTGCGGAATTTTGGTGTGACAATAATTTAAAACTCACCATGCCGGTAAGCGGCAAAAATGTAAGCCTTGCGGTACTTGACGGCGACGGCGGCATAAAATACATAAAGCCCGACTCTTTTGAAAACGGAAAAGCAGTGTTTACATTATCACAGCCGACTGATTTTGCACTTGTGGAAACCTCGTCAAGCGGCGGCAACAACACAGGCAATACACAGATTGACAATACAACAATAAAGACGGGCGCAACCGTGATTTATACAATTTCATTTACGGCAATTATCGCTTTGCTTGCCTTTGCTGTATTGAAGAAAAGAGGACGCATTGAAAAATAAAAAAATATATTGCAATTACAGCGGCACTTATTGCTGTAATCGGAGCGCTAAGCGCAGTATTAATCTACAATAACATAAACTCTCAACCTGCCGCACTTGGCGCACTTTAATAAGGAGGTACTATTTATGGGCATATTTGACAGCTTAAAAAATATGACAAATCAGACTGTAAAAAACAATGTTTCAAATGCTGTTTCGGGAGCAGTAAACAATGCAATGTACAAAAGCAAAACATTTGTATTTGCTGATTATCCGAAAAATGCAGATGAACTCAAAAAAATGCCGGAGCTTGACTTTTCGTCACCTCTTTCAACAGCGGCATTTGCAATGCTTGTGTTGCTTGAATATGATGAAAGTCCGGAAAACACAATAGAAATGCTCAATGTGTTAAAAGGACCTCAGCCGATGAACGGGATGGATATTCAGTTTTTGCGTGACAGAATCAAGGGCAGGGGATATATTCCTCGCTCGTATTTTGAGGGTTCATCCGTGAAGAACGATTATACACCAAATGTTCCGTACAAAATAACCGTTTCCGAGTATGCATATACCTATCAGAGCGAGGGTTATGCAAAGGTTCAGGTTCAGTCGTCGGGAGCGGACTCACCTCGCCCGATTGAGCTTCGCAGAAAGGGCAATCAATGGTTCTTGTGGCGCAATCTTGCACTCTCCGACATACGAACTCCCGCTTCGGATGACCCTTGGGCATAAAGAAGAGATTTTTATGAAAATCAAGAAAAAAGCAAAGCGTATTTCGAGTGTTGCCCTGTGTGCTTATGCTTTTAACGGCTCTTCCGATTACAGCCGTAACCGTAAATGCATTACAACAATAAAGACGGGCGCAACCGTTATTTTTACAATTTCATTTACGGCAATTATCGCTTTGCTGTATTGAAGAAAAGAGGACGCATTGAAAAATAAAAAAATATATATTGCAATTATAGCGGCACTTATTGTTGCAATCGGAGCGCTAAGCGCAGTATTAATCTACAATAACATAAACTCTCAACCTGCCGCACCCACACAGGGTGTGGTAGGGGAGGTACGCACTGATTGGGATACAGGCATAGACGAAAACTCAAAAGGCATTGACAATACCAAAAAAACAGGCGTGCAGATACCCGGCTACAGCACTGCTGAAATGAATGCGGGCGATACCTCTCTGCACATCAGTATCGGCAATCCAAAGTCAAACACCTGCGGCTTATACGCAACGCTAAGGCTTTCCGACGGAACTGTGCTTTATAAATCGGATTTGCTTGAACCCGGCAGCGGTCTTACAGATGTACCGCTTTCTAAGTCGCTTGAGAAAGGCGAGTATCAAGCAATGGTTTTGTATGAATGTGTAACTCTTGACGATTCGCATCAAAAACTCAATTCGGCGGAATCGGAGTTCACACTCAAAGTTAAGTAAAATACCGATAAATTCGGTAAAAAATAAAGAAAGAAGTGTTTATATGAAAAAAGTAAAATTTATATCGGCAATTATGGCGGCTATGCTCGCCGCAACAGGCGTGGTTTCCGTATCGGCGGCAACCCTTACAAACGAAAATCCCGATTCTTCCACAGAAGTTACCGCAAGAATTGAGGGTACACAACCGGGAGATGTAAGCTATGTTATTACAATCCCCGATGTGGTTGATTTCGGCACTCTTGCACAGCCGCAGACAGATACACAGAGCAACAAGTATCTTAACTTTGATGTGACTGCAACAGAGCTTAAACTTAACGATAACAACTTTGTATCTGTTTATATTAACGGTCAGGACATTGACGATAAGTTCTATATTACACAGAAAGACGCAACCAACCCGTTCAAAATCAAGTATGATATTTATTCGGAAAAAGTAAATGACGATAATGTTGCCGACAAAATCGCTATCAATGACGCAGGTGCTCCGGGTGCAAACGGTTTCCACTTTACAACCTTCAGCGCCGATTCACAGGGTCAGGTTCAGGAGGGTACACTTGTACTTAATCAGCAGGCACTCTACGGACAAGACCTTGACGCTATTGCAGGCAATTACAGCGGTACAATGACATTCCACAGCTCAATTGTAACAATATGATTATGAAATGACTGATTTTAAAAAATTGCTTAGCGCAATTGCGGTTTGTACGGTGATTGCCGCAGTCTTTATAACGGCTACCGTTTCGGTAACGGCAAGGGATGAGGGCAGTACGCAGATTACGGCTAACATTTTATCACCGACAACTCAACCGTATTCCACAGTCCCGACCGTACCCGTACAGGATAACACGAGTATGGTAACGGGAACACAAACATATTTGCTGATAGCCTTGCTGTTGTGCATTGCATTGCTTGCATTTGTTATATTATTATTTTTTATTCACAATAAACATATGAGGTAACTATGAAAGTATTTAATTGTATTTTGGGTATTTTGACTGTTCTTGCGTCAATTTATTGCATATTTTATCCCGGACTTACATTTCTTAACATCGGTTGGATTGTAACGATAATTCTTGGATTATGGGGAATTTCCTCAATTGTTTCGTATGCAGCTTCACGCAACGACGGTAATAATAAAGAAAAAGCTTTAATGGGAACTTTAGGTCTTATAGCAGGCATAGCTGCGGCGGTTGTGTCTGCGCTCGCAATGTTTATGCCCGGCATAAGAGTGATGTTTGATATAATAATCCTTGCGATTTTTGCGGGATGGCTTATTGTAGACGGAATCTCCTCTATAGCAACATCATTCAAGGTTAAAAAATCAGGTTCAAGTGTATGGGTACTTCCGCTTATATGCGGAGTGCTCGTACTGCTTGCAGGCTTATACGGAATATTTAATCTTATATTCACAGCGCAAACACTCGGACTGTTTATGGGCATTTTGCTTATGACATACGGTATAAGACTGATTCTTTCGGCATTTAAAAATTAATTTGCTATCCACTCATTTCCCTTATATAACACAACAGCCTCTCGGTGTTTTTACATCAAGAGGCTGTTGTGCTTTTTATATTTGGTTCCGGAGTAAATGTTGGAGTAATATCGGTAAATTATATTTTAGCAGATTGCTTTATCAATCAATTACGCTTTTTCTTTACCCTTATTTGCAAATCTTTTTGACGGTCTGTAGATAATCAACGCTATAAATATCAGCACAGCCGTTGTAGCTAAGCTGACAGGGTAAGCGGTCATTATCGTTACAAAAGTTCTGTTTGCGGGGAATACGGTATTTATCCATATTATTCGCAGCACGCATACGCCTACGGTAGTGAGAATTGCAGGAACAAGCGAAAATCCGAAGCCTCTTAAGTATCCCGACATTACCTCATACAGCATTGAGAATATGTAAGCTATAAAAATAATTACAAGTCTTGTATAGCCTATTTCTATTACTTCGGGGTTGTTGTTGAATATTGACAGCAAAAATTTTCCTGTTATAAGCACTATAAGTATTGCCGTGCCCGATGCAATTGCGTCTTCGATAAGGCAAAGAAAAAGAGTTTTTTTACAACGGTCAATCTTATTTGCGCCAAAGTTTTGTCCGACAAATGTTGTGCATGCCTGACTAAACGAGTTCATTACATTGTAAGCGATAATCTCTATGTTGAATGCCGCACTTGAGGCAGCTATTACGGTAGTGCCAAGGCTGTTTATCGCACCCTGAATTACAATATTCGCAACCGCAAACACCGCACTCTGTATGCCTGCGGGAAGTCCTATCTGCATAATTTTCGCAAAGACTTTTCCGTCAATTCTTAGCTTTTTAAATTCTACTTTTATGTATTTGTCGCTTTTTACGAGCTTTATATAAAGAATACCTGCGCTCACAACATTTGCAAGCACTGTTGCGGTTGCTACTCCGTTTACCGACATTTTAAGTACGATTACGAAGAACAGATTAAGCAGTACATTCAAAATTCCCGACAGCGTAAGCGCAATAAGCGGCATTTTGGTTTCGCCTATACTTCTGAAAATCGCCGCCTCAAAGTTGTACAGCAGTATGACAGGCATTCCGAGAAAATATATTCGCAAGTACAACAGTGCAAGCTCAAGCACATCATCGGGTACATTCAGCACCGTAAGCAACGGCTCGGCTATAAGTTCGCCGATTATCGCCACCAATACACCGCCGATTACCGACACCACCATTGAGGTATGCACCGCCTTTTGTACGGTCTGCCTGTCATCTCGTCCTATGGCATTTGCTATTACAACATTTGCGCCAAGCGCTATGCCTATAAATAAATTAAGTATCAGTCCTATGATAGGACTGTTTGCGCCGACTGCCGCTACCGCTGCGGTTTTGTCGGTTTGTGCAAAGTTGCCTACTATTGCTATATCGGACGCATTAAAAAGCTGTTCGAGTATTCCCGTTGCCGCAATCGGCAGGGCAAAAACAGGCAGTTTGTTCCATATACTGCCGTTGAGCATATCAAGTTTTTGCTTTTTTAATTCTTTTTCCATTAAATCCACCTTTTTGTTTCACATAAATTCATACTATATAGATTATATTCCTTATTTTTACAATTTTCAACTGTTAAATGGTTGCATATAGGCATAAGGTTTATTATAATATAAGGAAAGAAAAATTATGAAAAGAAAAAATGAAATGAACATTTGCATTTATAGGGGTGGCATTATTTATGGAAATGGATAAACTAAAGCCAAAACAAAGTGCTTTTATTACAAGGGTTGGCGGTGACGGAGCATTAAGACACCATTTGCTTGATATGGGACTTACACCCGGCACTGAAATTACTTTGCAGAAAATAGCGCCGATGGGCGATCCGATTCAAATTGAAGTGAGAGGCTATGAGCTTACGCTCCGACTTGATGAGGCTAAGAAAATTGAAATTGAAAACATACACGAACGAAAAGTTGTTGCCGACAGCAAACCGCAAAGGCATAAATCTATTCCGCATCCACGAGTAGGCGAGCTTGGCGAGGCAAACGATTATCATATTCACGATGAAAGCAAAGCACTGCCGAAAGACAGCAAACTTACATTTGCGCTTGCAGGAAACCAAAACTGCGGCAAAACCACTTTGTTTAATCAGCTTACGGGCGCTAATCAGCATGTGGGCAATTTTCCGGGTGTTACCGTAGACAGAAAAGACGGCACAATTAAAAATCACCCTGAGGCAACAGTTACCGACTTGCCGGGTATTTACTCATTGTCGCCGTATTCGAGCGAAGAAATAGTTACACGAGATTTCTTGATAAAAGATAAGCCGAGCGGAATTATAAATATTGTAGACGCCTCAAACCTTGAGCGAAATCTATGCCTTACTATGCAGCTTATGGAACTTGGTATTCCTATGGTGCTTGCGCTGAATATGATGGACGAGGTGCGAGAAAACGGCGGAAGTATCAGAGTAAACGAGCTTGAGCAAATTCTCGGAATACCTGTTATTCCTATTTCAGCCGTAAAAAATGAGGGTATAGACGAGCTTGTAAGTCACGCACTTCATGTGGCAAGATTTATGGAAAAGCCGGGGCGAATAGATTTTTGCACAGACAGTGTAGATAAAAAAGACCCTGTCGGAGCGGTTCACCGCTGCATACACGCCGTAGTGCATATGATAGAGCCTGAGGCAAAGCAATCGGGACTGCCGCTGCGATTTGCCGCAACAAAGCTGATAGAAAACGATGTGCCTATTGAAAAGCTGCTTAACCTGACCGATGACAAAAAGCAGGCATTTGAGCAGATTGTATCCGTAATGGAAGATGAAACGGGACTTGACCGAGAGGCCGCCATTTCAAATATGCGATTCAGCTTTATAGAAAAAATGTGTCAAAAAACAGTTGTCCGTCCGCACGAAAGCAAAGAGCATAAGCGAAGTATGAAAATTGACCGATTGCTTACGGGCAGATATACCGCTATTCCTTGCTTTATTGCAATTATGGCACTCATATTCGTTATGACCTTTAACCTTGTGGGCGCATGGCTCTCTGACCTTATGAGTTTAGGCGTAGATTCTGTTATATCGCTTATAGACAACGCACTCACTGCCGTACAGATTAACCCTGTTGTGCATTCGCTTGTGGTAGACGGCATATGCAACGGTGTGGGCAGTGTAATCAGCTTTTTGCCTACAATCGTAACTCTGTTTTTCTTTTTGTCTATTCTTGAGGATACAGGTTATATGGCAAGGGTTGCCTTTGTAATGGATAAGCTGTTAAGAAAAATAGGACTGTCGGGCAGAAGTTTTGTGCCAATGCTTATAGGCTTTGGCTGTTCTGTTCCTGCAATTATGTCAACACGAACACTCTCAAGCGAAAGAGATAGAAAAATGACAATCCTGCTCACTCCGTTTATGAGTTGCAGTGCAAAACTGCCGATTTATACGCTGATTATAAGCGTATTTTTCCCAAGGCAGTATCAGGCGCTTGTAATGGTGGGACTATACATATTCGGCATTATTTGTGCCATTATTTATGCTTTGATTTTAAAAAGCACAAAGTTCAAGGGCGAGCCTGTTCCGTTTGTAATGGAGCTGCCTAATTACCGACTTCCATCGGCAAAGAGCGTTGTGCATCTCATTTGGGAAAAGGCAAAGGGATTTATAGAAAAGGCATTTACAATTATTTTTGTAGCGTCAATTATAATTTGGTTTTTGCAGACCTTTGACGCAAGATTTAATGTTGCCGAATCACCCGAACAGAGCCTGCTTGCAATGATTGGCAGCTTGGTTGCTCCTATTTTTGCTCCGCTCGGATTTGGCGATTGGCGAGTATCAACAGCTCTCATTACAGGCTTTACAGCAAAAGAAAGCGTTGTGTCTACACTTACTGTACTTATGGGCGGAGATGCCGAGCTTGTAAGTACATTGTTTACTCCTTTTACCGCCGCTGTATTCCTTGTATTTACTTTGCTTTACACTCCTTGCGTTGCCGCTATTGCAACCGTAAAGCGAGAAATGGGCAGCACTAAGGCGGCTGTCGCAACTGTTATTATTCAGTGCGCAATCGCATGGTGTGTGGCTTTTCTTATTCACGCAGTCGGTCTTGCCTTTGGCTTGGCTTAACGGAGGGCTAATATGGATATACCGAGTATTATAATTTTAGTAATTGTAGCTCTTTTGGTTATTCTCGCCGTAAGAAAAGCTAAAAAGGATAAGATGATTTCAAAGTGTGGCGGTAATTGCTCAGCCTGCACGCTAAAATGCAATAAAAAATAATTTAAGCAAGGCGGTTTAATTTCCGCCTTGCTTTTTTGTGATTACCAAATGGCATAGCAAGCAATTTGAAATAGGCATTAGACATTTGTAAAACAAAGGAGTATAATATAAATACAGTTTAAATACAAGCTGAATTTCTTTGAAAGGTTGATTATAATGAAAAAGTTAATAGCATATTTTTCACCAAGCGGTAACACTAAGGCAATGGCAGAAAAGCTCGCTAAGGCAACAGGCGCAGATTTATTTGAAATCAAGCCGCAGACGCCCTACACAAGAGCCGACCTCGACTGGACAAACAAAAACAGCCGTTCTTCGGTTGAAATGAACGATAAAAGCTATCGTCCGCAGATTGCCCAGCTTCCTAACAGTCTTGCAAATTACGATACAATTTTTATCGGTTTCCCAATCTGGTGGTATGTTGCTCCAACAATTATCAACACATTTGTAGAAAATGTTGACTTAGACGGTAAAAAGGTTATTCCGTTTGCAACTTCCGGCGGCAGCGGAATGGGTAAGACTTTGGCAAATCTAAAGCCGAGCTGCCCGGGCGCAAATTGGGTTGAGGGTAAAGTAATCAACGGTATGAGCGAAAAAGCCCTTGCCGATTGGGCAGAAAAACTTTAATTTAATAAGGTAAAGCTATACATAGGCTGTATGAGTGTTGGTGCGGCGGAGAAAACTATGACGGCGCACGACCGTGTAATTTTGATTGGGTAAAGCACCTTAGAGAGGAATGTGAAAAGTACAATGTCACTTTTTGCTTTATAGAAACGGGTACTGTGTTTATCAAAGACAGCAAAACTTATCTTATGCCGAAAAAACAGCTTCAAAGCAAGATGGCTTATAAATCTAAAATGAATTTAAGCGAAAAACCGATCGAATGGAAACTTTGCGATAACTTCGGTGACAAAATCCCGAAAAATAAGCTCTATGTGCCATTAAGCGAAAATTAAAATACAGATAAATATTTTACATTATGCTTGACAGTGTATGATTATTTTTTATATAATTGTAACAGTTTGTTTTTAGGAGAGTTTCTATGGAAAGAGAAAGTTTTAAGTCACGGCTTGGATTTATTCTTGTAAGTGCGGGCTGTGCAATCGGTATCGGCAATGTATGGCGATTCCCGTATGTTGCAGGCGAAAACGGAGGCGGTCTGTTCGTTTTGCTTTACCTCGTTTTCCTTGTTCTTATGGGTATTCCCGTATTGACAATGGAGCTTGCAGTGGGCAGAGCAAGCCGAAAAAGCGCCGTGCTCGGCTACAAAAAACTTGAAAAGCCAAAAAGCAAATGGCATATTCACGGTTGGTTCTGTATGCTTGGCTGTTATCTGCTGATGATGTACTACACAACCGTTTCGGGGTGGATGACAAGCTATTTTTACAAATTTGCAACAGGCACTTTTGAAAGCGGAATGACCTCTGAGCAAGTCAGCGGTGTATTCTCTCAGTTGCAGTCAAACCCGATTGAAATGGTTATATGGATGGCTATTATTACCATACTCGGCTTTTTGGTGTGCAGCAGAGGTATTCAAAAGGGAATAGAAAAGGTGAGCAAGGTTATGATGATTGCTTTGCTTGTGCTCATTCTCGCACTTGCCGTAAACAGCATTTTGCTTAGCGGTGCAGGCGAGGGACTTAAGTTTTACCTTGTTCCCAATTTTGAAAAAGTATCCGAAATAGGTATCGGCAACATTGTTTCCGCCGCTATGAATCAGAGCTTCTTTACTTTGAGCCTCGGTATTGCGGCTATGGAAATTTTCGGAAGTTATATGTCTAAGGACGATACTCTTCCGGGCGAGTCCGTGAAAATCTGCGCACTCGATACTTTTGTGGCAATTATGGCGGGACTTATTATTTTCCCTGCGTGTTTCTCATACGGAGTTGAGCCCGACCAAGGCCCTGCACTCATATTCATTACCTTGCCAAATGTATTTGTAAATATGGCAGGCGGAAGAATTTGGGGCACACTGTTCTTTTTGTTTATGACTTTTGCGTGTTTTTCAACTATCATTGCCGTGTTTGAGAATATCATTTCGTTCTGCATTGATATGTTCGGCATCAGCCGTAAGAAGTCGGTAGTCATAAATGCGGTTATTATTCTTATTGCAAGTTTGCCTTGTGTGTTCGGATTTAATATTTGGAGCGGTTTTGAGTTGTTCGGACAGAATGTTCTCGGTATTGAGGACTTCCTCGTAAGCAATATTTTGTTGCCTGTCGGCTCGCTTATTTATCTGCTGTTCTGCGTTACAAAATTCGGTTGGGGCTTTGACAATTACCTTGCCGAATGTAATACGGGCAAGGGTATGAAATTTGCAAGATTTTTAAAGCCTTACTTCCAATTCGTACTCCCGATTCTTGTGCTTATTGTACTTGTACAGGGCTTTATAAAATAATTTAAAATCAAATCTCCCGATATTGCATTAATCTTGCGTATCGGGAGATTTTTTTGTCTAAACAGTGAGTTAAACCGTAATTCAAAAATTCTCGAAAATATTTTCAGAAAAATTATTGCAATTAGTGCAACTTTTACCTTTTTTGCAATGTAATTGAGGTGATAATTTTGAAAAACATTAAAAACTTTTTTACATTACCAAACGAGGTTTTCTGCCTTATGCTCACTCCGTCCGAGCTTGCCGTTTTAAGCTATCTTGTGCGTTGCAGTGACGATACGGGAGTGTGTTTTCCGTCGGTACACACCATTGCAACCGCCTGCTCAATGTCTGACAATACGGTAAGAAAAAGCATACGAAAACTTGAGGACAGAGAAATTATAACAAAATCGGGCGGTTTTCGTGCGAGCAAATTCGGCAAGGAGCAGAACACTTCTTTTATATATGAACTCAACCCGAGTTTTTACAACGAAGGTTTTGCAAGAGCAAATCTTGTGGATTATTTTACAAAGAGAAACGCTCAACCTTAAAAAATCAATGCAGTAGGGTGCTTAAAATATTGAGGATAACCGCTTTATTTTTTGCACCTGCCTGCTTCATAATCTGAACCCTAATAAAACTAAATAAAGAAAACTTATTAAAAAATACTAACCGAACATTCGCAGTCGGTCGCCGATTGTGAGTGCTTTTTGTATTTTCTTTTTACTGCAATATAACAGTGAATTTTATATGCTGAAAAGCATTATTTTTGAAAAAATTGAGTAAACTTTTTTGTTTTTTGGAGGATAATTTAGCGTTAGCTAAATTTCAATGCCCGACCGACACTCCGCTAAGCCATAATTTACTAATGCTGACATTCAGAACAGAACGCAAAAAGCAAAAAAATAAAAACCACTGCAAAAATGCAGCAGTCTTTAAAAAATATGACTGTATCTGTAAGCCGGGTTCTGTCGTGAACAGCTATCTATCTTGGCAGCCCGTTGCCGGAACTGCTCAATGCCACCTCCTAAGGACACGCCGAGCAAGCGTATAATGTCCTACCACGGTGTTGCTTCAAATAGGGTTTACACGGCAGATAACTCTCGCTATCTCCGGTGAGCTCTTACCTCACCTTTCCATCCTTACCACAAAAGTGGCGGTAATTTTCTGTTGCACTATCCCTGGAGTCGCCTCCGGCGGCCGTTAGCCGTTATTTTTGCTCTGTGAAGCCCGGACTTTCCTCGCAAAACGCCTTTCGGCAATTTCCCGCAGCTGTTCAATACACTCATATCTATAATACTATATGATTTTTTGCAAAATGTCAACTTAAATTTTCATAAAATAGCTTGATATATCCGATTTTTCAGTTTATAATAAATAAAGATTTGTAACAAAGGAGAGTTTATAATGGACATAAGACAGAAATCACTCGAAAAGCATTACGAATGGAACGGTAAAATCGAGGTAATATCAAGAGTTCCTATTTCTAATGCCGAGGATTTATCTCTTGCATATACACCGGGTGTTGCCGAGCCTTGCCTTGAAATTCAGAAAGATTACGACAAGTCTTTTGAGCTTACAAGAAGAAACAATCTTGTTGCAGTAGTAACAGACGGTACAGCGGTTCTCGGTCTTGGCGACATCGGCCCAGAGGCAGGTATGCCTGTTATGGAGGGCAAATGCGCTCTCTTTAAAGAGTTCGGCGATGTTGACGCATTTCCTATCTGCGTAAGAAGTAAAGATGTTGACGAAATCGTAAATGCAATTTACCTTATCAGCGGTTCATTCGGCGGTATTAACCTTGAGGATATTGCCGCTCCCCGTTGCTTTGAAATTGAGAAAAAACTTAAGGAAAAGTGCGATATTCCGATTTTCCACGATGACCAGCACGGTACAGCCGTAATCGTTGCCGCAGGACTTATCAATTCTTTAAAGCTTGTAGGCAAAAAGTTTGAGGACATAAAGGTTGTTATGAACGGCGCAGGCGCAGCAGGCATTGCCATTGCCAAGCACCTCCTCAATATGGGCGTTAAGAACATTACTCTTTGCGACAGTAAGGGTATCATCTGCAAGGGTGACGAAAGACTTAATGCCGTTAAGCGTGAAATGGCAGAGATTACAAACCTTGAGCATATGACAGGCACACTCGCAGACGCTATGAAGGGCGCAGATGTATTTCTCGGTATTTCAGCCGCAGGCTGTGTAAGCGAAGAAATGGTTGCTTCTATGGCAAAAGACCCAATCCTCTTTGCTATGGCTAATCCTACTCCTGAAATTATGCCTGACCTTGCCAAGAAAGCAGGCGCTGCCGTTGTAGGTACAGGCAGAAGTGACTTCCCGAACCAGATTAACAATGTTCTCGCTTTCCCGGGCATTTTCAGAGGTGCTCTTGATTGCCGTGCAAGCGACATCAACGAAGAGATGAAAGTTGCCGCTTCATTTGCAATCGCTTCACTCGTAAGCGACAGTGAGCTTAATGCCGACTACATTCTTCCCGAGGCTTTCGATAAGAGAATCGGTAAGACTGTTGCCGAGGCTGTTAAAAAAGCCGCTATCGAAACAGGTGTTGCAAGAATTTGATAAATGTATAAATTTACGGGGCTGTCGAAAGGCAGTCCCTTTTGTATTTGAATTTTTTGTAAATATATAGTATAATAGATGTATTAAGACAAAAAGTTGGTGTATAGCTTGATAATTCACGATATTTCAAGGGATATTCTCACAAGCAAGGTCTACGAGGGCGACCCGCAGACCGAGGTAAACAGAATAAAAAGTATTGAAAACGGCGATGATTACAATCTTTCTGCCATTAGTATGAGCACCCACACAGGCACTCATATTGACGCTCCTCTGCATTTTTCGAGCGACGGCAGTTCTATATCCAAAATGCGCCTTAATACCTTTACGGGCAAATGTACGGTAGTTACCGTCAACGGTATTCTTACGGGCGAAGATATGGACAAAATTCTTGCGCACAGCCGTAAGAAACTGCTTTTGCACGGCAACTGCAAGGCTTTTGTGTCTGCTTTTGCCGCCAGAGTGCTCGCTGACAGCGATGTGGTTATGATTGGCACGGACGCACAGTCAATCGCACCCGAATATGACGAGAACGAAACACATAAAATTCTTGCCGAGGCAGGCATTGCGATTTTGGAAAACCTTGATTTATCGGATATAGCAGACGGCGACTATGAGCTTTTTGCATTTCCTATTAAGCTTGGCGGTCTGGAGGCGGCACCTTGCCGTGCAATTTTGTTTGAACAGGAAAGAGGTCTTTGATATGGTAAAAATGGTAGTATTTGATTTGGATGGCACACTTGTAAATTCTCTTGTTGACCTTGGTATTGCCACCAATGAGGGACTTAAGCAGGCAGGCTTGCCTGTACATCCTATGGAGAATTACAATCATTTTGTAGGCAACGGCAGAGAAATGCTTGTAAAGCGTGCAATGGGTGAGAAAAGCGAAGATAAGGCACTTTTTGATACGGTTATGAACGGATTTAACACTTACTACGGCGCTCACAGCAACGACCATACAGCCGAGTACAAGGGCTGTACCGAACTTTTGGAGCAGCTCGACAAAAACGGTATTATGACGGCCGTACTTTCAAACAAACCCGATGAATTTGTAGGCGCTATCCTTGCAAAAGTGTTCCCGAACCATAAGTTTACCGAGGCTTGGGGCAACAAAAAGGAATATAAGTGCAAACCCGACGGCGAGGCTTTAAACGCAATTTTGAGCAAGCACAATGTAAAGCAGAGCGAGTGTATTTATATCGGCGACAGCGATGTTGATGTGTTCACCGCAAAGAATGCAGGCGTAAGTATGCTTGGCGTTGAATGGGGATTCAGAGGCAGGAAAGAGCTTACGGAGGCAGGCGCTCCGCAGGTTGCCGCAACCGCCGACGAACTTTTGAATATGATTTTGGCACAGAAATAAGGACGAGCGATGAACAAGGTAAATTATCAGAAAATTCTTGACGGAATAATCTCAAATATTCAAAAGACAAATACTGTTCCTACACTGCTTTTGCATGTCTGTTGTGCGCCTTGTTCAAGCTATTGTCTTGAGTATTTGTCGCAGTATTTTAAAATCACGGTTTTCTTTTATAATCCCAATATTTCTGAAAGGGCTGAATATCAGCACAGATTAAACGAAGAAAAACGCTTTATTTCCGAAATGAATTTTAAGTATCCCGTAAATATTATTGAGGGCGAATATTCTCCTTTAGAATATTTTTCTGCCGTAAAAGGTCTTGAAAACGAACCCGAGGGAGGGGAAAGGTGTAAAAAATGCTTTGAACTGCGCCTTGAAAAGACCGCCCGCATTGCCCGGGAAATGAATTTTGATTACTTTACAACCACTTTGACGATAAGTCCGCTGAAAAACGCACCGTTACTGAATCAAATAGGCGAGCGTTTCGCTGATGTTTACGATGTAAAGTGGTTAAACAGTGATTTTAAGAAAAAAGAGGGTTACAAACGCTCAATCGTACTTTCTGCCGAGCATAATTTGTACAGACAAAATTACTGCGGCTGTGTTTTTTCAAAGCGTGAGGCGGCGGAAAAAGAATAAATTTACAGAATTTTGAAAAAGTTTGAAAAAAATTCAAAAAAATCTTGACAAACGGCTGAAAAAATGGTATAAAATATATCGTTGCGTAAGATAATCGGCAATACGGAGAGATGTCCGAGTGGTTTAAGGAGCTAGTCTTGAAAACTAGTGATCCCGCAAGGGACCAAGGGTTCGAATCCCTTTCTCTCCGCCATTTATTCAATATTTTTTGTAGTTTAACTACACGGAGGATTACTCAAGTGGTTAAGAGGCTCCCCTGCTAAGGGAGTAGGTCGCTAACGCGGCGCGAGGGTTCAAATCCCTTGTCCTCCGCCAAAGGATAGTCTGAGGTTTTATACTTCAGACTATCCTTTTTATTAACTAATAAAAGTTTTTTGGCGTTCAGGAAAAACTTTCCTCGACAATGAACAGGTGTAGGTATTTAACGCTTTCATACTCTACAGTCTATGTCACACTATCTCCCAACAGGGTGATCGTTCTATTGGCGGTTTATGCGAACTTTCACAAGTTGGCTCGAATAGAGTCTTTTTATCTCTATTCTTTCATACTTTTGACAGGCTAACATTATTTTGTATTGTATCACACTTTTAGACTTTATGTAGAAAAGTCGGGTTTTAATTATTATCATAGTATTAAAGGCTGTTACAAATTTTGTAACAGCCTTTTCTTAGTTGAATTTTTGATTTTAAGTTGTAATTTTTGCTAATTAATTGGAATTTGCTTTAAACTATATTTCTTATACCAACTATTATCCGCTGATATTAATCTACTGTTCTATGACTTATAACTTTCCAAAACTTGCAAATGAAAATAGGAAATAATACGGTGCAGTTGTAATAGTTAAAATAAAAACCGAATAGAATTTTTTTGGCTTGCTTAATTCGGATTTTCTGAACACGAAAAAGTAATACATAATACAGCTTGCTATGAGAGAAACCGCAATCAAGGCAAGAATAATGTAAAAGCCCTCAGCAAATGCTTGATTGTTAACGCCCAAGTATGAATATTCAGGATAAATGGCATAGAAGAACAGACAGAAGTAATACTGCAGAAATGTTATATCATCAATTTGAATTACAGAGATATTTGTAGTATTGCTTAAAATTATTAAAACCGAAGAAACAATGCCAATCGCTGCTAAGTCAGCCACAATGCCAAATATATAGGTATCTCTCTTCATCTGAGAAGTTATGTATTCATCGCCAAACTTAACCGAAAGGAGGTATGTAACATAGCCGGAAATTATAAGCTTGCCTAAAAATATTAATCCAAAGAAAAATAAAAATACTGTTACTACCATAAATGTAATATTCATTAAATCACCTACTTAATTTGATTTTAGCTTTTTGTATGGCTTATATTTAATCAGCGTTTCCAAAAGGTTCAACCTTTCATCAAAACCATATTTGGAAGCATAAATCATCATTAGTGTAAATATATCTTCTTCATCATAACCTTGTTTTTCTCTGCTCTTAGTAAGATAATTATGTTCAACTATTCGTGAAAAACCTCCGGTTATCAAATTGTATTTATAAAAAGGATTTTATTATATATATCAATTATAAAATAAAGTAGGAGAAATCAGGAAATAGTATGGAGCAGTCATTAACACAAAAATAATCAGAGTACAAGTTTTTTGCTTTTTTGTTAGATCCGGATTTCTGAATATTGTGAAATAATCAAAAAACAAGCTGATAAGTGCGGATATTGCAATTGTCACTAAAATAAAAAGAAAAGAACCTTTAAACATACTTTGGCTGGAGTAAAAAGGTGCGTTAAAAAATGAAAAAAAATTAAGATTAAAACACTCAAAATAGTCTTCTAAATCTGTAAAGTAATAGCTTGGGGAGTCAATTATGTTCTGAATAAAGCAAATCACAATCATACTAAAAGATGCTATTAGATCAGCAAACACTCCGTTGCGGTAAAGTTTTCTCCTGATTTCTTTATCAATTATTTTTTCTCTAAACAAAGCGTTATCCACGCATTTCGCCAACAGTACCATAAAATATTTTGGCAAAAGCAAAACTATGAGAAAAACCGGTAATATATATAAAATTATATCCATAGTAAAATCACCTTTCGTTATTTAATTTCTTTTAATTCACCGAATATATTGTTTGGAATGAATTTTAAGTTGTATGACTCTATTTTATTTTTATATTTAACATACTGCTTATTAAACGAGCCTTTCAATAAAACTTCTATTGACACTTGAACACAATTATATCCATCTAAATCATATTTTCTATTTAATCCGTAATTGATGTATCAAATAATCTAACCGCATTACCGAATTTTACCCAATAAGCGTCTGTACCCTCAGGATCTCTTTGATTTACAGGGTTATTGTTGCAGTATGCAAACATATTTGTTCCAAAGATATTTGATTGAGTGTCACAATACATATCTGCATTTAAAAATCTGCCTGTAACCGGGTCATAGTAACGGCTCTTGAGATAATACAAACCGGTTTCACTGTCATACACATATCCTCGATAACGGAACGGATTTATATTTGCAAGATCACAGTCCGAGGTATGTGCTTTAGTCATATCAGAGTCAATAATTTAAAGTTTTTACACGCTATATAATATCATAATAATAAAATTCAAAATATTTTCGAATGGAATTAACAAAAAATATGGAGCCGACATAATTGCAATAAGTAATGAATATCGTTTCTTTTTTTCTAATAAATCAAGATTTTTAAATATAAAAAATCTGCAAAGTAAGAATATTATTACAGATGATAAAAATATGGTCGAAATAGTAAATAATATACTCTGTAAATTTGAATAGTTAGTTCCTGTTGTTATCATATATATAAGTAGTATAACGGAATTTTGTACTGCATATTTAATGGATTCACCTAAAATTACAGGAAATAATATCGAAAGAATAACCATTGAAATCGATTCTGCTAAAAAGCAACAGCCTAAAATTTTCCAAATTGTATTATTGTATTCACTACTTAGAAGTGGCTTTGGTAATTTGGAATTAATTATATATACAGATACGCAATTTGCTAAAATTGTTTCCAAAAATGCTATAACGATTATAAAAAACAGTGTAATAATCGGAGTGTATATGTGATGCATAATATTTAACACCTCTAAACTTTTAACAATCAATTAATTTGTTGTAAACTTTATTGGGATAAAAATCAAGCTTAAATACATTACCATATATACTTTTGATTTTATCCTTGTATTTTTTTACTTTCACTACTAAAGGTTCCTTGAAGTAATATATCCATTGAAGATTAAACACAATTATAACTATCTAAATCATATCCTCTATTTAATTCGTAATTAGTGGTATGTAAATCATTAAGCCATTCATTGCCAGTCCTATAATCACGGGCTATTTGACAAACATCATAAATTACTATGCGTTTACCGTTTTCGTAGCAAGTGAATTTTAGATTATTGGCATTTGACCAAGAATACATTTTTGTTAACTTTTTATAATCACAATTACAATATTAAATTTTTGCTAATGGATCAACTAATGGTCCTAATGAAATCATAAAATAATACGGAGCTGTAGTAATAGCCAATATACCCAAAGAACATATTTTTTGCATTTTGCTTAAATTAGATTTTTTAAATATAAACAAGTAATTAATTAGTAATCCTATCAAAGCCGAAAGAATAATTAAGTATAATAGAGGCTGAACAGAATAAATATACCAATCAACATCAGAAGCAATAGTTGAGTAATCAGGATATACTGCAATATAAAAAATATAAAAAATACAATTATATATGGTTATATCGTCAAATTTCAAAAAACTATCATACTCCAACAGATTTTGAATAATCAAAATAAGTGGTAGAATAACAACAGATAATAAGTCAGATATAAAGCCACAAATTATAGTCTTCTTTTTCATTTCTTTTGTAAAGTTGCTTTTACACAAAGTATTTGAAAGTATTTCTGAAGTTATAAAACAAGTTACACATTTAATAGCAATAGAAATGGCTAAAAATAAAAAGCAAATCATAACAGACATAAAAACATAATTCATTAAAAACACCTCTTAACATTAGCTTGTTTTTTTCAATTCGTTGTAGATATAATTAGGTACACAAGCTTTTTTTAGTTAAATTTTTGATTTTAAGTTGTAATTTTTGCTAATTAATTGGAATTTGCTTTAAAATATATCCCTTATACCGAGCGTTATCCATTCCTCGTGGCAGTAAATAGTCTTTTCTGTAGCAATAAAGATAATTTTCTGTTGCAAGCAAATCGTCAAATACACATTCATCAGAAAGCTTCTTTTTAGTTCCGGTTTCTATATCGACCTCCCACAAACCGTTATTTTCATCCTCAACGGTTGTTCTTACTATATTCCACTCTGACTTTTCAGCCGAAAAATAAATTTTATTATTATTGTAAGTAACTGATTGAACATAATTATGTAAGGCTGCTCGTGATATTTCTCCGGTTTTTAAATTGTATTTTAAGAAAGTACATTCTTCAGAAGTGTTTATCAGATCTTTGCAGCAATATAAAAAGTAATCATTAATAATAGCCGGCTCGTCCAAGTTACTCAATGTACTATGTTCGAAGTGTGATTTCTGCAAATATGTATCCACATCATATTGAAAAATTTCATATTTGTATTCATTTTTTGTAATAACATTAAGTGTATTGCTGTTTATAGAAATATAGAATATTTCACCGATATAATCTATTTCTTTCCTGTCGTTTATATTCTTAGCATCAACAATTACAAGTTTCTTTTTGTCAACTGAATATAAAACCCTGTCGCCATCAAAGAAAAGGATTTGGCTTTGTTCATCTAATTTTTGCTTTTCTTGTGTTGCGTGATTTTCCATATACAAACTGCCGTCATCGCAATAAACTTCAATATTCTCTATTCTTTGCGAAGTAATTGAAGTTGAAACATTTTCTTTTCTGTCAGAATAATAAATATCAGCCCTATAATACATAGGGTCTTTTACATATAAATTGCCGTCCTTATATACCATATAATCATCTGACATAGGAAACCTTTTACCGTTATAAATACGCATACTGTTACAACCGTATTCATAGCTGTTATAATACGAGGTATCGCTATCCGGTTTAAGGTCAACTTTTTCTTTGCTCAAAACAAAAAAAGCAATAATCAAAAGTAAAGCAGATAATATAATTAAACATATGATTAACGGCGACAATTTCTTTTTTACTTTCATAATATCACTTCCTCCTTAGAAATTTACAAATACAGTAATCATTATGTATTAATTACTCTGAAACTTTTAATATATCAAATTCATAACAGCTACAATTTAATTTATTCTGCCAAAACACAGATAAGGCTGTATTCGTAATAATTTGTTTATTAACGGTTCCGTGAAATTTACCAGTAACATTTCCATATTTAACCTCAGCATAATTCTACCATACAAAAGATAAATAAGCAACAACAATTAATTATTTTGCATAAATTCATCTAATTGCACTATGTATTATTGTTTTAATTATGCAATATTTTAGGCTGTTACAAATTTTGTAACAGCCTTTTAAAATCTTATTTTATCTTTCACAATTTCATTTATCTTTTTTACTGTTTTCTTATCTTGAAACTGCAAAAACAGATGATCATAGCTTACATCTGATTTTTTCACAAGCCTTTTTATATTATCAATGCTATCAAACTCTTTTAAATTTCATATTAATCCGTCCTTTCATTTATATATACCAAATAGTTATTAGCTCACCGTAATCTCGGCTTTGTAGGTTTTATCATTTATTTCTGCTCTGCACTTCGTTTGAAAATGTACGGAGAGTAAAATAAGAATACAAACAGACAAGAAATAACTACCACGAGAAACTTGCGGAGTGAGCCATATTTTTTGTCCGATTCAAATAAAAAATAAATTTATTTACTAAGCTTGTTTCTTGCGTATATTATAAAGCGTTTCTTTGTTATAATAACTAAAAATACTGCGGTTAATTTGTTAAAATAAAACATATATTTTTGTGGAGTATTTTGGTATAATTAAAAGGAAATCAAATACTTGGAAAGGACGGATTTCGTTTATGAGTAAACTTAAAAAGCTGACAAGCATTGTGCTTGCGGCAACTATCGTTTCTTCTGCATCTGCAATGGCATTGACCGCATCCGCAGTTGAAAATGATAATGCGGTTTCCGCAGCGAACAATAATCTGCAAAGGAATGTTCAGGACGGCGTAATTTTACACGCTTTTAACTGGTCATACAAAACAATTAAGGAAAACCTGCCTGCAATTGCAGCAGCCGGTTATTCTACAGTTCAGACTTCACCTGTTCAGCAGCCGAAAGACTACTCAACATCAAGAGATGTTACAGGTCAGTGGTGGAAACTTTATCAGCCTGTAAGCCTTTCTGTAGCTAAAAACGCATGGTTCGGTACAAAAGACGAACTCAAAGACCTTTGTACAGAGGCTGAAAAGTACGGTGTAAAAATTATTTGCGACATTGTTTCTAACCATATGGGCAATGAAAGCGAAGATACACCTAATGTTGTAAGCTCACAGGTTAAAACATATGATCCTGAAATTTACGACAATGCAAGTGCTTTCTTCCGTAACAACGATATTGTTGCATCAGACAGCAGTGTAAAAAATGTAGTTCAGGGACATGTTACTTCCTGCCCTGACCTCAACACAAACAGCAAAGTTGTTCAGGATAAGGTTATCTCACTCCTTAAGGAATGTATCGACTGCGGTGTTGACGGTTTCCGTTTTGATGCGGCGAAACACATTGAAACTCCCGATGACGGTGAATATGCTTCTGATTATTGGAAGAACATTACAGAGTCTGCAGGCTCATATTACAAAGCAAAAACAGGCGACAATCTTTATATTTACGGTGAGATTCTTAACAACTGCGGTTCCGGCAGAAGTTACAGTTCTTACACAAAGTACATTAATGTAACAGATAACAAAACAGGTGACTCCGTACTCGCAAATGTGGTAAAAGGCAAGGCATCAAATGCCGCAAACTCAAGCTACAAGTCAGGCGTTGCCGCATCCGATGTAGTTCTTTGGGCAGAGTCGCACGATACATACGAGGGCGAGTCGGGTTCAGGCGGTATCAGCAATACCGCTAAAGTATCTGACGAAAACATCACTAAAGCATGGGCTATCATAGCCGCAAGAAAAGACGCTACTTCTCTTTACTTTGCCCGTCCGGGTGCATCGTTAATGGGTGAGGCAGCAGGCGATATAACTTATAAGAGCACAGCTGTTTCTGAAATTAATAAGTTCCATAACCTCTTTGTTGGTCAGAGTGAAAAACTCGGTGCCGTTGACAATGTAGCTTATGTTGCAAGAGGCACAAGCGGTGTAGTTCTTGCTAACTGCGACGGCAACGAAAAGTCTGTAAGTATTTCAGGCACAGGCCTTGCAAACGGTACTTACACAGATACAATTTCAGGCGCTAAATTCACTGTAGCTAACGGCGTTCTTACAGGTAATATCGGTTCAACAGGTGTAGCTGTTGTTTACAACGGCACAACAACTCCGAGAAATACTTGTTCTGTAGAGAGCGGTGATTTCAAGGGTGACACAATTACACTCAACCTCGGTCTTGACAACGCAGCATCAGGTACATACTGCATTGACAATTCTAAGCCTGTAGCTTACACAGGTGACATTGCAATCAGAGTAGGTTCAGACTACGCTTACGGCGAAACAATCAACCTTACTCTTACAGCAACAGACGGCAAAAATACAACAACCACTACTTACAAATATACCAAGCAGAAATCTGCAAGTTCAGGTGTGTATGTATTCTTTGCTTCTGAAAAAAGAGAAACAAGCTCAAAGTGGAAAGCTCCTTACTATGTTTACATCTATGACGAAGAATCTTCAAAGGAAGAAACTTATAAGGCATCAAACTGGCCTGGTACAAAGATGAACTATGATAAGGCAACAGGTTATTACTATGCAGAAATTCCTACAACCTGTATTGCAACAGATGCAGATGAAAACGAGTCTGAGTCAAATTTTGACCTTGCACACTCTCCAAACACAAGAGTTATCTTCTGCGACAGCTCAAATGTAAACTCTGCTCCTCGTCAGTATCCGTCGGAAAAAGGCCTTAAATTAAAAGGAACTTCTAAAATTTTCGGTCTTACAAAGACAACTTCATGGGAAGAAACAACACTTGTACCTACTGTTGAATCACAGCCTGCAACCGAAGTTACAAGAGGCGACAAAACATATAAATACGGCGATGTAAACACAGACGGAAAATTTAATGTTCAGGATGTAACCTCACTCCAGTTTATTGTTGCAGAGTCCGTAAAGCCTTCACAGCTTATATATGCATTGAGCGATGTTACAGCTGACGGTGTTGTAGATATCAGAGATGTAACAATGATCCAGAGATATATTTCCGGTATAAGAGAGGACACAGGCAAAACAGGCGAAGTTTATAAGGCTGAACAACCTACACAGCCTACACAGCCTACAAAACCTACAGAGGCAACCAAACCTTCTACACAGCCGACAACTGCTCCCGCACCTTCTACTTACACACTTTACTTAAAGACACAGCTTCCTTGGATGACATCAATGGGTACAAATCTCTATGCTTTTGATAACAATACAAAGAAGTCTTATCTGCTTGAGCAGGATACCGACGATTATCCGAATGTATTTAAGGCAGAGGTAGCAAACACACTTACAAGTGTTACTTTCTACAGAGCATTAGATATGGTTGACGAAATGACAAAGGCGTCAAGTTCAGGCCCTGTATACAACGCTTGGACAGCAACTGTAAGCAGCACAAACAATTGCTACAACCTTGAAAGCGTTGATGAAGCAACAGACAAAGCAACAGCAACAGTCGGTCCGTATGTAAAAGAAGAGGCTCCCGAATGGACACTTGATGTAGTATATTTTGATAATTCAAAAACAAAGTGGGGAGAAGTTTATATTTACGGTTGGGGCAACGGTCTTTACGAAGAGGCATATAAAATGACTCAAATTGAGGGCACAGACATCTGGAAATACGAACTTCCCGAACCTATTTATCCAGGTACAGAAAGTTTCCTTTTTAAGAATACAGAAAGCACTTGGGTTAAAAAGACTAAGAATGTAAAGGTTGTAGAAGGTAAAAATCTTTACGACGGAAAAGCACAGGCTTGGTCAGGCACTTACGAAGAGTGATTTTAAAGTTTAAATTCTAATTTTGCGGGCATACCAAAAGTATGCCCGCATTTTTATGTAAAAATTTTGATTTTTTATCAAAAATTGCGGTAAATTATTGTTCGGCTGATTGCTTTATCAAGCAATTATAAAAGTTTGGTCGACCTTTTTAAAGGTCGTGGGTGTGGGCAAAGTCCACAAATACTTTCCGCTTACGCAATCTGACGATAGCCAAACAGCTTGCTGTTTGGCGGCTTGAACGCAACGGCATTAGCCTTTAAAAATGCGATAGCAACAAGAAAGCCATTCAATAAACAATAAATAAGCAAATTTTTTTCTAAAAGGCTACCGCCTGTTTTTTTAAACTCGGTGCAAGCACGCAAACAGTGTGGCTGTTTGCGCCTGATAAATTGTTATATCGGAAGATTTTTATGGGCGCTGCC